>R27__coassemble_676_pt1 | contig 19744 bp, 23 predicted proteins | sample R27__metabat2_high_PE_050 | metagenome-assembled genome bin R27 | reverse complement strand
CTCACTTAGGGATTTGCAGAAAAGCAAGTTTTGAGTGACGAGTCTCCAAGGAGTCCATGAAAAATAAGGTCACATCATAGGTTTTGAGCCTATGTTGTGGCCTTTTTCATTTGGAGACAATCATTGTCATAATCATCTTGCTCTCGATTACATCCAAAAGCTGAATATGAACAGAAGAAAGGTGTCGGGAATAACTCTCGACACCTCCGCTGGGAAAGCACTCATATATTGATAGAATATATGCCCTTCGGCTTATTAAAAAACCTCCGCGTCAATTGCAGCGGAGGTTAAGATGTCCAAATATGACTATTACGAAATACGTGTACAGCTTCGAAAAAGAATATGCTGAATTCAAACAGAACTTAATTCAGTACCAGTGTAGTCACCTATCGAAACAAAATAGCACTTGCAAATGCAAAGAATACGAGCAAAGACAGGGCATCGACTATTGTGGTAATGAAAGGGCTCGACATCACGGCCGGGTCAAATCCGAGTCTGTCCGCAATCATAGGAAGCGTACACCCAACAATTTTCGCAACCAACACGGTTACGCCAAGAGCGAAACATACAACAAAAGCAATTGTAAAACTTACCGCTTCATTGCCGAGAAGCAGCTTATCAATCAGAATTATCTTTGCAAAGCATGCCACAGACAGCGTAAAACCGCAAAGAACAGCTGTCTTTATTTCTTTCCAGATAACAGCCGGAAGATTCTTGAAAGTCAGTTCCCCCAAAGAGATTGCTCGTATGACTGTGACAGATGACTGTGCACCGGAGTTACCTCCTGTATCCATAAGCATAGGGATGAAAGCCGTCAGCACAACCTGTGCGGCAAGTGCGTTCTCAAATTTCGTAATTATCATACCCGTAAATGTTGCCGAAACCATGAGAAGCAGCAGCCAGGGTATTCTCTGCCTGAACAAATCCCAGGAATTTGACCTGAGATAGTCTTTCTCTGAAGGGAGTATAGCGGCCATCTTTTCGATGTCTTCCGTGGCCTCTTCTTCCATAACATCCATAGCGTCGTCGAATGTTATTATACCGACCATATGGTCGTCACTGTCGAGAACAGGCAGCGCAAGAAAATTATACTTGGAAAGCATCTGCACGATATCTTCTCTGTCATCGCCAGTATGGACAGCTATTATGTTTTTGTCCATAATGTCGGATATTCTGGTGCTATCTTCTTTTACAACAAGAAGATCCTTCAGAGTCACAACACCTATGAGTTTTCTTCGCAGCGTAACATAACAGGTATAGATGGTTTCCTTGTCAACTGCATTCTGACGGATTCTTGAAAGCGCTTCATCCACCGACATGTCGGGATGGAGTGAGATATACTCGGTAGTCATGATTGACCCCGCCGAGTTTTCCGGATATCTCAGAATCTCGTTAATCTCGCGCCGCATCTGCGGATCTGCCTGTGAAAGAATGCGCTTAACAACGTTTGCCGGCATATCTTCCACAAGATCAACCGCATCGTCCACGTATAGTTCCTCAATAACATCCTTGAGTTCCTTGTCGGAAAAGCCCTTGATAAGAAGTTCCTGATATTCAGGGTTCATCTCAACGAAGGTTTCTGCCGCAAGTTCTTTGGGAATCAGTCTGAAAAGCAATGGGATTCTTTTTTCATCGAGATCCTCAAATACACCCGCAATGTCCGCTCCGTTCATAGTACTGAGAATATCTTTGAGCGTCTGATACTTTTTCCCGTCAAGAAGGGCAATAATTGTACCCTCAATTGTAGCATTATGTTCTGACATCGCAATTCCTCCTTTGAATAGTCTTGGGTCGGAAGTTGCGACACAATAAGCAGGCCTAATATATAATAGTCCTAAAAGCAGGAACAGCACATAAACGCCGGTATGTGTTTTCCCGGAAAAATACTTCGGCCCGATAAAGTGCCGCTACTGTCGCCAGCGTCCATGACGTTTCCTCCTAATTCATAATTTTGGCAATCGCCGTCTGTTATTATAGTCTCCTTTCGGTTAAAAAAAAAGACTCTTTACTAAAGATAAGTGTAATTATTGGGTTATCTTGTTCCGTATTACACCTGTGTGCTCTTTGACATTAAAGTGCCCCAAATGCCTCCAAAATGCATCCGTGACACTTTAATACACTTGCCGGGATTGTCGTCTTTGGATCACAGAGATGAATTTTGCCGCGGTTTCATAAACTGACGTACGTCTATATTATCGTCCTTGCGGTCCCGTATCCGTCTCCAGTATCTGAATATTCGATAAAACTGCGGAATAGTATTTAAAGTATCCTGAATCTGTTTGCTTTTTCATCTTTTCAGCGTTTATATCGCTGTCTTCCGCAGTATCAGTCTATATGTTCAACATTTTTATACCATGCAAGCAAATCTGCAAGATAATCGGCCGAACATATTTCTTCACTTTTGCTCAATTTCAGAAATGACATTCCTAAATGCCTCATCTTCTTTTCCAGTTGGATACGTTAATCCCCAATCATCATCAAATGGTCTTCCAATAAAGGGACATCCAACATCACACCCCATAGAGATCGCGATATCAGGAGTTGAAATTTCATCAATCAACTTACTATGATGTCCATTTACATTCATGTCTATTCCATAGATTTCTTTAACAATTCGAACTGCATCCTGATTAATCTGCGACTATAACTCAGTGCCAGCCGAATAACATTCAAGTACATCACCATAAAGATGATTTCCTATAGCTTCCGCCATCTGACTACGACAGGAATTATGAACACAGATAAAGGCTGTTTTCTTCTTCATTAATACCCCAACTGTCCTAATAGTTTAATAAACTCAGCAGGCTTTAACACTTTACCCATTGAAACAACCTTCTCATTCACAACAATTGCAGGCATTCTCATTACACCATATGACATTACCTTTTCCATATCTGTGATATATTCAACCTCTATAGAAAGACCAAGTTCTTCTACTGCTTTCTTTGCATTCTCAAACTGCTCATGACAACTTTTACAGCCTGCACCAAGAACTTTAATACAACAGATTCCATCTATTTCTTCGCCACAGCAGGTAGTAGAATCCTTTTTTTCACCACCACAGCAACATGAAGACTCTGTTTTAATCTCTTCTATTGGTGCTGAACCACAGCAGCAACCGTTCTTTTCTTCCTCTTCCATTCTTTTTCCAAAACCAAATATACCCATTTCTGTAATCTCCTTTTCTTTTATACAAGCATGAATTGAATCGCATTGAAGAAATATCCTACAATAATAATTCCAACAGTGCATATTGCAATGAACACACCAAGTAACTTATTTTTTACAGCTTTTTTTAACATTATCATGGAAGGCAGGCTAAGTGTTGTAACTCCCATCATAAATGATAAAACCACTCCAAGTTTTGCACCCTTTGCCAGTAATGCCTCGGCAATAGGAATGCATCCGAAAATATCAGCATACATAGGTACGCCTACTATTGTTGCAATAATAACACCAAACGGATTTCCTGTTCCAAGGAATCGAATAATGATATCCTCTGGAATCCAGTTATGAATAAAAGCGCCAATTCCAACACCAACCAAGATATATGGGAACACTTTCTTTAAGGTCTCTGTAACCTGATCCCCTGCATATTTTAATCTGTCTTTGGTTGTATGTTTTTCCAGTGGCAGATCGATAGCCTTTGCATTTCTGATAAAATCCTCCACTTGGTTCTCCATATGAAGTTTTTCAATCAGGGTACCGCCTGCAACAGCTATCACAAGACCTAAAACTACATAAGCAACTGCCACCTTTGTTCCAAATATACTCATTAAAAGAACTAAAGACCCCAAATCTACCATCGGTGATGAAATCAGAAAACTGAATGTTACGCCAAGTGGAAGACCAGCACTTGTGAATCCAATAAAGAGTGGTATTGATGAACAGGAACAAAATGGTGTTACAGTTCCAAGTAATGCTGCTATCAAGTTAGCACCAAGACCATGAAATCTTCCCAATATCTGCTTTGTTCTTTCCGGTGGGAAAAAACTCTGTATATAGCTGATAATAAAAATCAATATACAGAGCAAAACTACTATCTTGATTAAATCATAAATAAAAAATAGAACAGTTCCGCCAACTTTTTCGGCTACATCAAGCCCTGCCAAAGACAGCAGACTCCCTATCAATTCCTTTAACCATTTCATCCCAAGAATCTGCTCCTGGATAAATTTCCAGATCATATCTCAACGCCTTCCTCATATCGACACTCATCTATGTATTTGCTTTGTATATTGCCGATATATTTCAATCGGCAATATACTACTTGTTGCAACAACAAGATGATTCTTTATTCTTTTCTTTGTAGCAGGTAATAGATGCTATGTATTCCTTATACTCTGTAAAACGCTCACAACTGATAGAATAATGTTGCCATTTGCCATCTTTTCTTGAACTTACCAGACCACAATCACCTAGCACTTTCATATGATGTGATAATGTTGGCTGTGTTACCTGCAATTCTTCAAGAAGCTCGCACCCACATTTTTCACCTGTTGTAAGCACCTCTATAATTCTAAGTCTGTTAGCATCAGACATAGCCTTACATATATTAGCTACTTCTTCTCTTGTCATAAAACTCCTCACATAGATGACTATCTATTTATGCGCATTCTATATCATATATAGGTGTTTGTCAATGTGTTCTTTTGTTAAGAAAACTGAAGTTTGATATCAAAACGAAACGGAACTTAATAGGCAGCTCCGTGAAATCCCCGAACAGCAAAGAAAAACGGCATAGCCTACATTGCTGTAAGTCATGCCGTATTCTTTCAGGATTAAAATCCCTTAGTGAACGAACCTTTGGTAATTGCTAATTTTGTTTACTTAGATTGATTAATCAGTGACATAAGGCAGAAGAGCTATCTGACGTGCTCTCTTGATAGCCTCAGTCAGCTCACGCTGATGCATTGCGCATACGCCTGTTGTGCGGCGGGGAAGAATCTTGCTGCGCTCGCTCAAGTAATGCTTGAGAGTAGCGGTGTCTTTATAATCAATGAAATTCTTCTTGTCTACACAGAACTGGCATACCTTTCTGCGTCTGCGCGGAGCAGCGGATTTGTCAAAAGCCATTAGTACATCCTCCTAGTATTAGAATGGAAGTCCTTCATCATCGTTGATCTCTGAAAACGCATCAGAGGCAGATGATGGGGGAACCTGTGAGGCAGCATCATAACCGAAGCTGTCGACTGAGGAAGAATCGGAATCGCGGCGCTTGCTGTCACCAAAGTAGATGTTTTCTACAATGATTTCACTGTTGCGGCGCTTGTTGTTCTCCTTGTCAACCCAGTCACGGATCTGAAGACGTCCCGCGACAACGGCCATACTACCCTTACTGAAATATTTGCTGATAAATTCAGCGGTTGAACGCCATGCAACGCAGTCAATAAAATCTGTCTGCTTTTCACCACTGTCACGTGATGCGAAATCACGGTCGACAGCCAGAGTGAAAGAAGCTACCGGCGTCTGGGACTGTGTGTATCTGAGCTCGGGATCACGGGTAAGTCTACCCATAATAATAACGTGATTTAACATGTTATGCTCCTTATTCAGCTCTCAAGGTAATAAGGCGACGCATAATGCCGTCTGTAATACCAAGAACACGATCCAACTCTGCGGGGAAATCAGGACCACATGTGAACTTCATGAGCACATAATAACCTTCAGAAATGTAGTTGATTTCGTATGCGAGCTTACGCTTGCCAATCTCCTCGATTTCATCAAGTGTGCCATTGGATTCCACAAGAGCCTTGAACTTCTCAACTATAGCTGAGGTTTCTTCCTCGCTGAGGTTGGGGTTGATGATGTACATTGCTTCGTACTTTTCACTTGCTTTTGCCATGGTTGCACCTCCTTCTGGTCTTTTGGCCCCCATTCGCGATGGGAGCAAGGATAATCCTGCCTTTCGACAGGCTAAATAAATATAATGTTTTCTTTGAAAAAAGTCAAGAAAATTGTGCCGTTTTTTAACATTAAACGGCACAATTTTCAGCAGAAAAAATCAGTATGTGTAGGAGTCTCCTCCAATAAGTTTATCATAGACTTTTACGATACCGCAGCTCCAAGTCAGAAGCACACCGGCAAGTGAACCGGCAACATTCTGAAGGATCTGGTAGGGCAGTTTCAACACCGCAAGGGCGGGAGTTGCATAGACATATGCTCGTCCCAGGGTGTAGCCTACTATTGTTATTATGCATCCTATGACAACACCGACGATGCTAAGCCAGGGCTTTCTTTTCTTTGAGAAAAGGGATATGACAATGGCCTGTAATCCGTGCACGGCCAAGGAGACGAACATCGGCGTAGGATAAAAGAAAACATCTCCGAGAAAAGCACCGATGCCACCGACCATAAAGGCGTAGAACGGATCAAGCAGGATAGCTGCCGTTACGATAATAATATCGTTAAGGTACATGTGGCCGCCCGGAACCGGAATTGAGAATGAGCACATTATTATTGTCATGCCCATCAGAATAGCGGCAACCGTTAATTTTTTGATAGAACTATGTCTCATGATGTAAGTATTATATCACAAATTTCATTAATTGTATCATCTTCAAGATCCGCATACATAGGAAGGCAAAGAACGTTCTTGGCAATACGCTTTGCAACAGGGGTTTCATCTTCACAATACTCGTAGCACTCAAAGCTGCTGGTGAGAGGATAAAAGTATTTTCTTGCCATAATGTTATGCTCTGCAAGCATATCATATATCTCGTCACGATTGTGTTTGTACCCGTCAAATACAACGGGGAAGTAAGCATAGTTGGAGCGAACTGATGGCTGAATGGTGTTGAGTTTTATTCCGTCATACCCGGAAAGCCGTGACATGTATTTCTCATACACATGTTTTCTCTTACCAATCTCATCGTCCAGATGGCGTAGGTTACAGATACCCATTGCCGCAGCGAATTCGTTCAGTTTGGCATTTCCTCCGACATCGAATACGTGAAGTTCATCATGGATTCCAAAATTCTTGAGGTCATTAAGTTTGATTTTGAGATTTTCATCCCTGTAGCAGACGGCGCCGCCTTCTATGGTATGGAAGACCTTCGTGGCATGGAATGAGAACATGGATGCATCTCCAAAATTGGCGGAGCTGACACCATCTTTTTTAACACCAAAGGAATGGGCCGCATCGTAAATGACCTTTAAATTATTCTCTTTAGCTATTCTTTCAATGGCATCAATATCACACAGATTCCCGTAAACATGAACAGGGATAATAGCGACGGTCTTTTCCGTGATAAGCGAAGGGATTTTATCCACATCGATGGTATAATCATTTTCATTTATGTCACAGAAAACTGGAGTGCATCCGCAGCGTACTATGGCATGGGTAGTAGATGCAAACGTAAAAGGTGTAGTAATTATTTCCCCGTGCAGACCCATTGCCGTAATGATGTTTTCCAGAGCAAGGTGACCATTCGTGAAAAGAGTAATGTTGGGTGTATTCAGATAATTCTTTAAATCAGCCTCGAGCTGAAGATGCTTTTCGCCCATATTTGTCAGAAATCTGGAATCCCAGAGAGGTCTGATCTCTTCACAATATTCCTCAAAATCCGGCATGGAAGAGCGCGCAACAAATATTCTTTTATCGCTCATTGTTCACCTCAGCTGCTTTTGCAGCATTAGAATTTTCTATGGAATAACCCCGCTCTTTGCGGTAGTTAACATAGAATTTTGGAAACAGCAGTTTAATAATCGTCTTTGCCTTGAAAGAAAACGGCTCGTTTCTGAAAAGCCTAACATAAGGCTCCTTAATCAGTGCTTTTACGTTTCCTTCAAGGTAGTTGAGTTCATATTTACGCATTATAAGCTCGGATTTTGTCAATTCGGCATTATCACCGTCAAGATGCGGAAGAAGGGCAGTCATCATTGCAATTTCACCTTTGACGAAGGTGATTTTCTTTGCATAGTTTTTATCAAAACCGGAACGCCAAGAGCCGTCGTTGCTGTTAATGCGGTAGACGCTCATCGGTTTATCGATAAAGCGAATTTTGCCGTTCAGAGATAGATTAATAGCCCAGGGATAATCCAGAAAACCATAGTTTGCCGCAACTCTGGTATAGTCGGGGGAGTTTTCCATGTATTCACGTCTTGCAACAATGGAACTCGTGTGGAAAGCTGTGTGCAGCCCCTTGATTATCTGTGAAAACGGAACATCGTGGTCACCGGTTGAGGGAATAAGTATTTCATCATCCCGGTCATCTTCACAGTAATGTAGGTATGAATTGTGTACGCATGCGCTGTACTCCGGATTTGCGTCTAAAAAGTCAATCTGCTTCTGGAGCTTGTCAGGGTCGCACCAGTAATCGTCACCTTCACATAGAGCAATGTACTGACCTCTTGCGTTTGGGTACATCACGGAATCATAAATAAGGTTTGTGCCGCGCGAAAAAAGATTCTCATCCTGATGGAAGAACCTGACAACATCAGGATATCTGACGGCATATTCGGCAAGAATACTCGGAGTCATATCGGTTGAGGCATCGTCAGTCACGAGCACCTCGAAGGGAAAATCTGTTTTCTGCGCAAGAAATGAATCAAGCGCCTGACCTATGTATTTTTCGTGATTGTATGCTGTGCAGAGAATACTTACTTTCATAAACTGATACGGCAGGCAGTAAGAGCCGCCACCTTTGCATTATTAAGTACGAGCTTTATGTTGCTCTCAAGGCTATCTCCGCCTGTCAGTTCGACAACCTTTGCAAGAAGGAACGGAGTGGTCTCCTTGCCTCGAACACCTTTATCCTTTGCCTCGGCAAGAGCCTTTTCAATGGCATCGTCAATTATATCCTTGTCCATGGAGTATTCCTCGGGGATTGGATTTGTGACAAGCATGCCGCCCGGATACCCGAGTTCACGCTGCGCTTTGAACATCGCGGCAAGTTCCTCCGGGGAATCAACGCGGTAATCAACAGAAAAACCGCTCTTACGCGTATAAAATGCGGGAAGCTCATCAGTACCGTATCCGATAACAGGTACGCCTTTTGTTTCAAGGTATTCCAGAGTAAGACCAAGATCGAGTATGCTCTTGGCACCGGCACAAACAACCATTACAGGAGTTTTTGCCAGTTCTTCAAGGTCAGCAGAAATGTCCATAGTTGTCTCGGCACCGCGGTGCACACCGCCAATTCCGCCGGTTGCGAATACTTCAATTCCTGCCATGTGAGCAATAATCATGGTGGTTGTGACTGTTGTCGCACCATCTGCTTTGCGCGCAATTAGCGCAGGAAGGTCTCTCCTTGAAGCTTTTGCAACACCCCTGCCCGTTTTTCCGAGGTATTCAATTTCATCGCCGCTGAGACCGGCCTTCAGTCTGCCGCCGATGACGGCAATCGTTGCGGGAACAGCTCCGTTTTCACGGACTGTTTTTTCAACAAGAAGAGCGGTTTCTACATTTTTAGGATAAGGCATGCCATGGGAAATAATAGTGCTCTCAAGAGCAACAACAGGCCTGCCTTCATCGAGGGCGCATTTAACCTCGGGAGAAATATCAAGATAAGCGTTCACCTGCGAATCTCCAATCAAATATACTAATCAATCTAAAGTATTATACCGCTAAAAACGTATTATTTCAACGTGCAGGCGCAGACAGTCTTTGCCCAAATGAAACGCAGAAGGAGGTGTTGCGTGGACAGACGAAGAAATATATAATGAAACTAATTAAAAGAAAAGGAGAAACCGTCAGTGAAAAAAGGACTTAAGATATTCATCATAGTAATACTGGTTATTTTTATTATTCCGTACGCATATCTTTCTCTTTCGGGAGGCCCGTATGACAACATAGAAGAACTGATGAAAACGGAACCTATGAGCTCGGCGGAAAGATATCAGATATCTTCAAAAGATAAGACAGTATCGGTGAAATTAGACAAGGCAGACCTATACTACTGTCTCTCAAGCGATGATGTGGAGAGTCCGCTTGACGACATAAACGATGAAATAAGCGAATATGGAATAAACATAGAAAAGCTCGGATTGTTCTTTGAGGGGAGCAGCGGTTACGCTACGGCAAAACTCAAATATAAAAATTTTCTGCCGATTCCTGCAAAATGCATGTTTTCAATCCGGCAGAAAGGCGACTCACTAGTGGTTCAGCCGGAAGAAATCAAGGTGGCCGGCCTCATTAAACTTGATCAGTCTCTTTTTGCGGACGAGGATATAGAGATTGATCTTACCGATATCTATCCGTTTTTTGAAGATACTGTCTCTGTAAGCGCTGAGAAGGATGTTATTACCCTGACTATTCCATACCCCGTGAAGTGGCTTACCGAGGAAATGTCTCCGGAATTCAGCGACTATACGATGATAGTGGACTTTGTTGACCCCGAGGAAATTGAGGATTCGGTTCTGCCCGAGATGCTGGCATATAACAATGGAGATGCATCAAAGCTTGAAGAAAAGATAGACTCGCTTGAAGGCGTTCCGGGAGGGTTTGTTAATCTAAAGAAGCAGATTATTGCTATCAGCGGGGCTTATACCGCATCGAGGTTCTTCAACGGAGAAGGCTGCGGCTCGATTCCCAGACTGTTTCCGGAAATAACAGAGGAAGCGGTCAAAGAGGAAAGGCAGAGAATACTTGACAGCTATCAGCAGCTGTATGATGAAAGAACCGGAAAACTAGCACAGGCCGGCTGGGAGATTCTGCAGGCATACGCTGACGGAACCATTACTGCAAGCGGAGCTGTTTTTAAGTATAAAGATACCGGAGAGACAGTTGACGTTATTTCAATGCCGTGTATGGAGGGTGCCGGTGACTGGCTGAACCTTGAATCGGTAAGAGTGATAATGGGCAAGAATCCTGGTGACTATCTGCTTCACCAGACACCGAAGGGAATGTCAGTTCCGGTAATTATGCTGAGGGTCAGAAGCGGCAGACCCGTTGTGTGTTACCAGTTTACAAGCAAGCAGTATAAAGTCAGAAGCATAACCGAGAAGGAATACGAGAAATTTATAAATGCCAGCTCCATTCCGACCTTCGACTTGGATGAAAAAACGACACAAAGATAAAAGATGACAGAAAAGAGTAAGAGGACCTGCAAATATCTGCAGGTCCTCTAAAAACACCTATTTTCAGCAGCTACCTTGTACTCTTGTCGTACGGTATGCCTTCTGCCTTCGGAGCTCTCGAATCCTTTGAAGTGAGTGCGAGAACAACAAGTGAAATAATGTACGGGAACATGTTATAGACTGTTCCGGGAATATTAAGCGCAACAAGGAAATCAAAGCCAAAGTATACGTTGCTCAGTGCACGGAAGAAACCGAACAGCAGAGCCGCAAGAGCAATCTTTATTGGCTTCCACTGACCGAAAATCATAACAGCCAGTGCAAGGAATCCGAATCCGGCAACACCGTATTCAAATTTCCATTCAGAAACGCCTGCGAGGATGTAGCAGATTCCGCCAAGACCGCCAAGGAGACCGGAGATAAGTACACCGGCCCAGCGCATTTTGTAAACATTGATTCCAACGGAGTCGGCAGCCTGAGGATGCTCGCCGCATGCCATAAGACGAAGTCCGAACTTGGTCTTGTAAAGAGTGATGTGCGCTGCGATGAGGCATACAACTGCAATAACCATAAACCAGTTGAATTCAAATGAACCAAAATATATGGTAAAAGCCTTCTTGGGTTCAATATACTGAATAACAGATGAAACGTCATCAGGATTGGCTGCAGTATTGATAGCTTTTACTATAACAGTAGCAGCTGCTGTTCCGAGCATGTTGAGCGCGGTACCGACGATTGTCTGGTCTGCCTTCAGGTTTATACATGCCACGGCAAGAAGTGCGGAATATGCAACACCGAAAATGATTGCAGCGAGAAGAACAAGCACAATCATAGCAAAGGAAGAAATTCCGGCGGGAGCATAGCGCATCATGAGAGCACCGCCAAGGGATCCCATTACCATGATACCTTCAAGACCGAGGTTAATAACACCTGAGTGTTCGCTGAAACAGCCGCCCAAAGCGACGAGCAACAGTATGGAAGCGAAAATTAGAGTGTACTGAATAAGCAGCAACATTACTCATCGCCTCCTTTCTTGCCGTCAGCAAGAATTCCGGCGGAATCTTCCTCTTTGGACTCTGCATCTGATGCTTCGGATGCAGAAGCGTTCTCTTCACGTTTCCGGATACGCAGATTCATCGTGTACTTGATGAAGAAAACAAATCCGCACAGATAAATTATGATGGCAGAAATAAGATCGGATATCTGCGAACAGTACATTGTCTTGTCAACGAATGCACCACCGGAAGTAATATGCTGAATAAAGTATGACGAGAAGATTGTTCCTATCGGATTCAATCCGCCAAGAAACGCAGCGGCTATGCCGTTAAATCCCATACCCGGAACAGAGGAGGTCGTAACCTGCCACTGCTCAAAGTCTGTGAGGTACAGAAGAGCAGCACCGAGACCTGCAAGTGCACCGGAGATAACTAGAGAAAGAATAATGTTTCTCTTTTCTGCCATGCCGCAGTATTTTGCGGCATTTTTGTTGTTTCCGGTTGCCTTGAGTTCATATCCGAACTGTGTCTTGCTCAGGACTATTTCAACAGCAATAGCAATCAGTATTGTTAGGGGAATAGCTATTGAAACTCTAGTGTTTCCGGCAAACAGCTTTTCAAGTCCGAGCGTCGGAAGAATAGCTGAGGGATTGACAGCTTCAATATGGTATGTGTAGGGGCTGGTGGATTCCTTTACGGTCGTGAGAATCATATTTGTGACGTAAAGTGAAATCCAGTTGAGCATAATACCGGAAATAACTTCGTTAACATTACGGTATGCTTTCAGAAGGCCGACTATTGAAGCAAGCAGAGCACCTGCGACCATGGCCAGAAGCATGCATGGAAACCAGCTCCATCCCCAGGCAAGTGCCGCATATATGCTTGCGCATATGCCTATGCAGTATTGACCAGCTGTTCCTATATTGAAGAGTCCTACCTTGTAGGAGAACAGAATCGAGAGTGAGCACATGAGCAAAGGAGCGGTTTTTACGAGTGTTCCGCCGAAGTTTTTCAGCTGAAGATTTGCTCTTGAGTAGTTAAGGAAGTTCTTTATGACTGCCACAATTGCTTCTCCGGCACCGGACGGGTTTATGAACAGCAGAACAATGTACCCGATAAGGAGTCCGAGCACAATGCAGATAAGAGATGCCAGCAGGGACTGTACACCATCGTTTTTAAGGAGGTTCTTTTTGTTCATACGGTCACCTCATCTCTCTTGGCGCCGGCCATATAAAGACCGAGCTCTTCTTCAGTAGTGTTCTTCGGATCAAGTTCTCCGACTATTTCTCCTTCGTACATGACAAGGATTCTGTCAGGAACATCCATGACTTCTTCAAGCTCAAGGGAGACGAGAAGAACTGCCTTGCCCGCATCACGCTGAGCGACCAGCTGTTTGTGGATGTACTCAATTGCACCCACATCAAGACCACGTGTTGGCTGAACTGCAACAAGAAGGTCGGGATTCTTATCTATTTCTCTGGCGACGATAGCCTTCTGCTGGTTGCCGCCGGACATGCTTCTTGCTATTGTAATTGAGCCCTGACCGGAGCGTACATCATACTGATCAATAAGCTTGTCGGAGTACTTGCGTATATTGTCCTTCTTTAAAAAGCCGGCTTTATTTACAAATTCAGGCTCGAAATAACGCTGAAGGACCATGTTGTTCTCAAGTGAGTAGTCAAGAACGAGCCCGTGTTTGTGACGGTCTTCAGGAATATGACTCATTCCGTGCGTGTTCCTGTCGCGTATCGATGCGTGTGTGATATCGCGCCCGTTAAGTGTTATTTTGCCGGAAACCAGCGGCTCAAGTCCTGTCAATCCGTATACGAACTCGGTCTGTCCGTTTCCGTCAATTCCGGCTATGCACACGATTTCGCCCTGCCGTACCTTGAGAGAAACATTTTTTACGGCATTGTTCTTGTGAACTTTTGAGGCAACGGTCATGTTTTCAATTTCAAGAATGACATCACCTGGTGTGGACGGCTTCTTATCAACATGGAAATTAACATTTCTTCCGACCATCATGGCGCTGAGCTGCTCGATGGTAGTATCTTTCGTGTTGACTGTGCCGATATATTTACCTTTTCTGAGAACGGTACAGCGGTCGGCAACTTCCATAATTTCATTGAGCTTGTGGGAAATGAAGAGAATGGACTTGCCTTCCTTTGCAAGGTTCTTCATTATCTGCATAAGTTCGGTGATTTCCTGCGGTGTCAGAACAGCTGTAGGCTCGTCAAATATCAGGATCTCATTGTCGCGGTACAGCATCTTGAGAATCTCAGTCCTCTGCTGCATACCGACTGTAATATCCTCAATAAGGGCATCGGGGTCAACGGCAAGGCCATACTTATCCGAAAGTTCCAAAACTTTTGCGCGTGCCGCGTCCTTTTGAAGAAAGCCTGCCTTGTTAGGCTCAACACCGAGTATGATGTTGTCAAGGACAGAGAAGCATTCAACAAGCTTAAAGTGCTGGTGCACCATTCCTATTCCCAGGTCATTGGCATCATTCGGATTGTTGATGGTGACTTTTTTGCCGTTCTTATGAATTTCACCTTCCTCGGGCTGATATAGGCCGAAAAGAACGCTCATAAGTGTGGACTTTCCTGCTCCGTTTTCTCCGAGCAGAGCATGAATCTCACCTTTTCTGAGCTGAAGTGTGATATCATCGTTGGCGACAATGCCGGGAAACTTCTTCGTGATGTGAAGCATTTCTATGACATAGTTATCTGTCACAGGGGGCGTTTGTGCCATATGCTTCTACCTCCGTTTCTAATGATAATTCTACGGGAAACATAGTATTACCAATTATATAATAATGAGATAAAAAAAGGAAGAGCAATAAGCTCTTCCTTAAAAACTTTCTGGTATAAATTACTTGATGTTGCCCTGATCATCAACAGTGATGACAGTTGCGAAGTCACCAGCTGCCTTTGCGATGTCGTTGGAAACAGTAATCTTGCCTGCAAACATATCAGCAACAAGTGTCTTGTAGTCTGCTTCTGAGAAGCCTGCACCCCACTGAGTGGTGGTCGGGATCTGAACGTAGTTTGCTGCAGGATCGTTGCCTACGAGGCCGAGAGTGTCAACCTTGCCGCCGACAAACTTGCCGTCTACAACTGCCTTGAGCTCAGTGTTAACTGTTGCTGCAAGACCCTTCATAGCGGAAGTAACAGTCATGCCTTCACCGTAAGAACCATCAATTGTGAAGCTCTGGTCAACGTCAACGCCGATAACCTTGCCGCCGACTTTTGCTGCTGCTTCAGCTGCAGAGGTGTAGATACCGCCGCCGCATGCGAAGACAACTTCTGTGCCGCCCTGATACCATGTATCCATAGCAGCAGTGATGTCTGCGTCGCCGAAGAACTGGTTGCCGTATGCATACTTGACTTCAACATCCTTGAGGCCAAGAGCTGCAGCTGCAGCATCACAGCCCTGAACGAAGCCGTAGCCGTAACGGACAACAGCGGGAACTGCCATACCACCGAGGAATCCGAGCTTGGTGTAGCCGAGCTTTACAGCTGCATAGCCAGCCATGTAGCCACAGAGTTCTTCCTGGTAAACAGCGCAGTAGAGGTTTGAAGGAATAGCAGATGCGAGATCGCCAATATCGCCTTCGGAAACGTCAAGTGCGATGAATGTAACATCAGGATATGCGGGAACTACGGTCTGGATTGCTCCGCCGAATGCATAGCCGGGCATTACGATTACATTGTAGCCGTCATCAATTGCCTTCTCAATCATACCAACACGGTCATCGTCAGAGTCGGAAGCCGGTTTGTAGTAATTGAAGTTGAGCTTTGCGCCTTCGCAGAATTCTTTGCAGGCTTCGTAGGTTGTCTGGTTGAATGACTGGTCGGTGATGTCACCGTAGTCAGTGATCATTGCAACAGATGTGCCGGACTTGCCTGAAGACTTGCCGCATGCGCACAGAGCAAATACCATGCAAAGTGCAAGTACAAGTGCTAGGAACTTTTTCATTATTCTTCCTCCAAGTTATTTTTCTTTAGTTCAAGCAGAGAATACAAGCTTTTTCTAAAGAAGTTTATTATTTTATCGGTGTCAACACACCAAAAATCATTATATTATCAAGGTACGATGGTATCAACAACAAAGTGGTAACAAGTAAGCTATTTCACGATAAGGATTGCTTTACTGGAATTTGAGTTCTTCCATCTTAACAGCGGTATCCAGGGCTACTATTATCATATCATTGAAACCGGTCTGACGTTCTTCCGCAGAAAGCTCACCGGGCTTGAAAAGATGGTCGGAAATCGTGCACAGGCAAAGAGCTCTCCTTCCAAAATAGGCGGCGTTTGCATAAAGACCAGCTGCTTCCATCTCAACTGCCATTACGCCCATCTTTCTCCATTCTTCGTTGGAGGAGGCATTCTCGCCCTGCGGGAAAGCAGTATAGAAATTATCTGAGGAAAGAATGTTTCCAACCTTCAGAGTGTAGCCGTTATCCTTGGCAGCTTCTACAGCTTTTGTCAGAAGCGTGTAATCCGCTATTGGGGCAAAGTATCCATCCATGCCGAAATTTTTGATGTATGCGGAGTTTGTGCAGGCTCCCTGACCAGCTACTATATCCATAAGGTTGATGTCATCCTGCAGTGCACCGGCAGAGCCGATACGGATAATGCTTTTCACATCGTACTGTGAATAGAGCTCCCAGGAATAAATGCTGATTGAAGGAATACCCATTCCGGATGCCATTACCGTTACAGGGACATCCTTATACGTTCCGGTATAGCCGTGTACACCGCGTACATCATTTACAAGCTGGGGACTGTGCAGGAAATTCTGCGCTATATACTCTGCACGCTTGGGGTCTCCGGGCATAAGAACAGTCTCTGCAACACCAAACAAGCTGGCTTCGTTATGAGGTGTAGACATAGTATTTTCCTCCTGATAAACTTATATGCGTTATGGCAAAATTTACGTAATTATGATAATATAAATCTCATAAGCTTGCAAGCAATGAATCATCCGCATATTTATTATACGGAATGACAAGACCCGGTTTGGAGGGATACATCTTGAGCAATATAATGGTAATAGGAATTGCTGGAGGAACCGGAAGCGGTAAAACCACAATCACGAGAAAGCTAGTTAAACATTTCGGGAACGATGTGTCGGTAATCCATCATGACAGCTACTATAAGGCGCACCATGATATGCCGTACGAGGAAAGATGTAAGCTAAACTATGACCACCCGAATGCTTTTGACACGGACATGCTCATTCAGGCGGTTAAGGATCTGAAAGAAGGCAAGAGTGTTGTATGCCCTGTTTATGATTTTACTATTCATGACAGATCGGATAAAACAGTAGTAATTAATCCGGCCAGGGTTATTATAATAGAAGGCATACTAATTTTTACTGAAAAAGAACTATGCGACTTGATGGATATCAAGCTGTTTGTAGATGCAGACGCAGATGAGAGAATACTTCGCAGAATTATGAGAGACGTCCGTGACAGAGGCAGAAGTCTCGAAAGCGTGGTGAATCAGTACCTGACAACGGTAAAACCGATGCATGAGCAGTTTGTTGAACCAAGCAAGAGAAACGCAGACATAATAATTCCACAGGGAGGACACAACAGGGTTGCGCTCGAGATGGTAATTAACAGAGTGGAAACTCATTTGGTGTGAAAAGATGGCAAAATTATATTTCAAATACGGCGCAATGGGATCTTCAAAATCTGCCCAGGCGCTAATCACAAAATTCAATTATGAAGAGTTAGGTATGACTGTCTGGCTAATCAAGCCCAGCGTTGACACAAGAGACGGAGCAGACGTCATAAAAAGCAGAATCGGTCTTGAGGCTCATGCTCAGATAATAACACCGGATATGGATATAACTGAGCTGTACAGAAAAGGGCCCAAATACGATGTCATAATATCCGATGAAGCACAGTTTTTTACTCCTGAGCAGATTGACCAGCTCAGGACGCTTGTGGATGAGGAAGATGTTCCGGTACTTTGCTTCGGACTTCGTACCGACTTCCTTACCCATTTCTTCCCCGGTGCCCAGAGGCTGATGGAACTGAGCGATTCACTTACAGAAATCAAAACAGTCTGCGCTTGCGGAAGAAAAGCGACTGTCAATGCAAGAATTGATGAAAACGGTAAAATCATTACGCAGGGCAGTCAAGTATTTCTCGGAGGAAACGACAGCTATATAGCCATGTGCCATAAATGCTGGAAAAAGAAAATTGCAGAACAAAATCGTACGTAAAATAGCATATGGAGCTCTTCTTCTGGCTCTTGATGTGCTGCTGACAAGAGTGCTGGCCATTAATACTCCGGTTATGAAAATAGGTCTCGGCTTTATTGCAGTGGCATTAAGCGGTGCTCTGTTCGGACCGGTATGGGCGGGAATTCTGGCTGCCATGGGAGATGTTTTAGGCTCGTTTCTTTTCCCGACGGGTGCATATTTTCCGCTTTTTACGGTTACGGCAGCCTTGACTGGTGTGCTTTTCGGACTGCTGCTGAAAAAGTATACTGTTAAGCGGGCAGTAATTGCGGCAGTAGTCAATTCCGTTATTATTTCATATTTCATGAACTCATATCTGATATCCATGATATCTGGAACTACCTATCGTGAAATGCTTGTGGCCAGAGCGCTGCAGCTTGCAGTGATGCTTGTGCTTCAAATAACGGTTTTAACAACGATTTTGCCTAAAATAGTTCAGAAAATCTCTTGACATCTATTATTCAATATTGTATATTAATCGAGCGCTCTGAAGACAGCAGGTTACCGAAAGGTGTAAATCCCGCCGAGGAACACTTGATCTTATTAATGATTTTGTGCCTTTATGCCTTCACGAGACATAAAGGTTTTCTTTTTGGGCGCGAATCTATAAGGAGGTAAAGTATATGCCTAACGCAAAAGTTCTTAGCGAGAAGCAGGCAGTTGTCGAAGCTCTTGTTGAGCGTATCAAGGCAGCATCCTCAGGCGTCCTTGTTGACTACAAAGGAATTACGGTTGCAGAAGATACAGCTCTCCGCTGCGAGATGCGTAAAAGCGAAGTCAACTACTCTGTTATCAAGAACACACTTGCCAAGCGTGCCCTCGACCAGTTGGAACTCAATGACCTTGATTCCGTTCTGGAGGGAACAACGTCTCTGGCAACAGCTGAGAATGATCCCATAGCTCCTTTCCGCATTCTGAACGACTACAGCAAGAAGCTCGGCGATCGCTTCAACATCAAGGCTGCTTTTATGGAGGGTAAAGTCCTCAATGCAGACGAGATAAGCGAATTAGCCTCTCTTCCGAGCAAAGACGCTCTTTATGCAAAGGTTCTTGGAACCATGATCGCACCCATTACAGGCCTTGCAGTCTGCCTTGGCCAGATCCTTGAGCAGCAGGGAGGAGAAATCCCCGCAGCAAAGGAAGATGCAGCAGATGAAGCCCCAGCAGAAGCAGCACCCGCAGAGGTTGCTGAAACCAAAGCTGAAGAAGCACCGGCAGCAGAAGCCGCAGCTCCAGCAGCAGAATAATTTAAAAGGAGAAAAAAGAAATGGCTAATAAAGTTGAAACCATGATTGAAGAGATTAAGTCCCTTTCAGTTCTTGAGCTTTCTGAGCTCGTACATGCACTTGAGGATACATTCGGCGTCAGCGCAGCAGCTGTAGCAGCTCCTGCAGCAGGCGGTGCAGCTGTTGAAGCAGCAGCAGAGAAGACAGAGTTTGATGTTGTTATGACCGACTTCGGCGCAAACAAGATCGCTG
>R27__coassemble_601_pt1 | contig 21477 bp, 18 predicted proteins | sample R27__metabat2_high_PE_050 | metagenome-assembled genome bin R27 | reverse complement strand
CATAGAAATATTACATTATTATTAGCAGATTATTTTATTGTATATGTAACCTCAAGTCCTCTGTTTGGATGGTAAATCCATGAAACAGTAACCTTACCATTTGTCCTAACCTGCTTGCCGTCATTGTAGGATGTTGAGCACATATCATCATAAAGAGAAGCATCAAATCCTAACTCAATATTAATTGCTTGTATTGCTTCGTCAGCTTCGTCACTCCAGTAACTCTCTTTATCGTTTGGATTATCATCAATAAACAGAGTCTTTCCGTTGGTGGAAATTGTAGCCCAGTTTTTACCAACGCAGTATTCATCATAAACTTTGGTCAGTTTACCGGTGCTGCTAGTCAAAATGAGAGCCAACGCAACAATCGCGCAAAGAACTGCTGCGCAAATACCAATAATCAGTCCTGTTTTCTTCTTTTTAGTCTTTGTCTGTACTCCTGCATTAAACTGGTTAATTGCAGAATTTACATTTGCATTAAACTGCGCATTTGGATTGTATTGTGCATTTGGATTATACTGCACGTTCGGATTATACTGTGCATTCGGATCATACTGTGGAGCTGAATTCATCGCAGGTGCGGAATCGGCTCTCTGACCGCATTTTGCGCAGAACATCTGGCCATCTTCAAGAACAGCACCGCAATTCATGCAGAACTTTGTTCTCTTAACAGGCTTTGGAGTACCGCACTGCGGGCAAAATGCCTGATTTTCGTTTAAAGGTGTTCCACAAGTCGGGCAGGTAACCGTACCGACAGCTGGAGCTGCCGGAGCTGCTGTATGCTGTGCCGTGCATCCAAATGTAGTGCATCCGTTATTCTCAATCCAGCAACTTTCGTGATGCGGTATGCCGCAAGACGGACATACTTTTACTGCTTCTCCCGGTCTTATTTCGGTTTTGCAGTATGGACAAATCTTTCCTACATATTCTTCCATAGTAATTCTCCGCTCTTATTCATTTTGATATTTAACCAAATACATTTTTCATTTGCATATAGTTATAATATTATATCTATATTACTTCACAAAAAATACTTTGTCAACGAATCACTGACACTCTCATACATAGTTCCGCATAATACTAATTAAATCATTAATATTAATCGGTTTTGCGATATGGTCATTCATGCCAATGCTTAAAGATTTCTGTTTATCCTCTGCAAAGGCATTTGCAGACACAGCAATAATACAGATTTTATCTCCTCCAGGAAGTCTACGTATTTCCTCAGTAGCCTCATATCCGTTCATTACAGGCATCTGAATATCCATCAGAATAAAATCATAGTAGTCTGGGCCTTTTTCCTTCACTGCTTCGACCGCAAGCAGCCCGTCTTCCGCGGTATCTACAACAATTCCGGCTTCCTCCAAGATTTCTTTTCCAATTTCCAGGTTCAGCTTATTGTCCTCGACCAAAAGTGCCATTTTCCCCTCGAGTCCTTCAACACTGTCATAGCCTGCTGGTCCCGAACCCTTGATATACTTGGACTCTATCTCTTCATCGCTCTGAAGACGAAGTTTCATGTTAATAGTAAATGTAGTTCCTTTGTCTTGTTCAGATTCTACATCTATCGTACCGCCGCATGCGTCAACTATTCTCTTTGCTATGGCAAGGCCAAGTCCTGTGCCCTGCTGTTTGGTTATGGTTGACGTCTTTTCTCTCGAGAATTGTTCAAAGAGGTGATCATCAACAAATTCCTTGCTCATTCCAACGCCGGTATCTTTGATAATGAATCTGTAAGATGCGTATCCGTTCTCTGCCTTGCCTGCCTGTTCTATCTTAAAAGAAACTTTTCCACCCTTGTTTGTATACTTGACAGCATTGGTGAGCAGGTTCACAAGCACTCTTTCCATGTGCTGTATATCCAGATAGACATACTTATCTTCAATATCAGCTGCAATATATTCATAACTCAGACTTTTTTCAATAGCCAAGGATTCAATCATGGGATTGATTTCCTCTGCGCAGAAGGTAACAGTAGAAGGTTCCTCTATAATATCCAGCTTGCCTGCTTCAATTCTGCTCATCTCAAGAATATCGTTAATGAGATTTAGAAGCATGGACCCGGATACTTCAATCTTATCAAGCGAGTCTTTGACTCTTTCCGTTTCGGTAACATGTTTTTTTGCTATCCTTGTAAAGCCAAGAATTGCGTTCATTGGCGTACGGATATCATGTGACATATTGAAAAGGAATGTAGTCTTAGCCTGGTTTTCGGCATTGGCTATTCTAAGATTCTCATCTTGAATTCTCTGGCGCAGAATGAGGAAGAGTGCCAGTACAGCTGCTGCAGCAATACCTACAAGGAGCGCTGAAAAAGTAATCATTATACTTCTGGCCTGTTCATTAAAAACGGAAACAGGAACTGTGCTTATAAAATACCAGTCCGCATAATCCACTGCGGAAATAACCATGATGTATTCTCTTCCGTCAAGCGTATATCTCAGCACTCTAGGGCCAGTAGTAGTAGTAGTAGTAGTACGGATATCTTCAATGGAAAAAGCGTCTTCAAACGCGGCGTCTTTAAGATCGTTAAAGAAATTGTCAAATACTCCGACGCTATGTGTTCTGGAAATGTTAATAATATAGTTTCCGTCTGTGTCAATAACGGAGCTGAATCCCTCACCTTCGTAACTATCAATCTTCAGTTCCTCTTCAAGCGTTGAAATGGCGAAGCGGCATACAAGCCAGCTGAAATGAACATCATCGAGCTTATAGTCAACCGGAACCGCCATTATCAGCATTTCCTTGCGAGTCTCAATCCATTTGTCGGCATTGTCGTTATATCTGTCAACAAATCTGGCGTTGTGTCCCTCAATGGCCATTGCAAGCTGTTCGTTTGCAGCAACAAGGCCTGTACTTCTGTACTCCACGCCTTCATCGCTTAAAAGCAGAATATAATCTGAAGACGTTATCATTCCGCTCATACTCTTAAGTTCTGCGCAAAGCTGCTGCTCGTTTTCAATATCTGCAATTCTCTTATCAAAAACTGCCGAAGCATTTTCAAGCGCCTTCCAGCGGATATTGATGCTGTTGCGTACACTGTTTTCATCATGCAGTGTGAGCTCTTCCATGCTCGTAGTGTTGTATTTGATAATCTGAGCTTTCACAGATCTAGTGGCGAGAAATACACCAAGCGATAACACGAGAACGCTAATAATAATAATAATAATAATAATAGAGGTTTGCTTCAGCGTTCCATTATTCTTTTTTATCCTACGTTTCGTCATAATGCTTCTTTCGTAATAAAAAGATTAGTGTCTGCTGTATTAGTAATCAGTCATGAAGTGTTCTGGTAACGGAATTTATTGCGGCGTTGCAGTCTTTATCAAGTCCTGCTGCAGCCTCGGCTGCCGTCTCTTCTCCAGTCAGAAGTGCACGAATATGCGGCCAGAAAGCGTTTCTGACGCCGGACCAGTTCGGGTTGTTTGCAGTAAAATTAACCGAATACACATCGTTTGCTGCAAGCTGTTCTCCAAGGAACAGTTTGTCTGCCCAACGCTCATTTACGCTCTTGGAGCATGGCATACCGCTCGTAGAGTAATCCATCAGTTCCGGAGTCTCGTAAACATATTTCAGGAAGTCCTTAACGACCTCTATTTTCTTTTCGTCCCCGTTGTCAAAAGCCATGAATCCTGTTACCCAGTTGCTGTTGACACCAGATGCATCATAACCCGGGAAATTTACGTAGCCGAGCTCGCTATCAACATAGTTTACCGAAATAGATGAATTCCAGACATAAATTGCCAACTGACCTGACATGAACATATCTGAATTGTCCAGTATTTCCAGGTCTTCGCATTCATAAGGATAGTATCCTTTATCATAATTGTCTTTTATCCACTGAAGTCCCGCTATTCCTTCCTCGGTATTCAGATTAAACAAACCGTTTTCATCAAAAAAATCTGAACCCTGGCAGCGGAGCTGTATCATTGTGTGAGTATCTCCCTGATTGTTTTTTGCGTACATCATCATGGGATATTTGTTATCAGGAAGGTTTTCAGCAAGTGTAGACAGAATGTGATCCCATTCGTCAAGTGACCACCCCTGGATAACTTCGTCATCTAATATGTATTCATCCAGTCCGCACTCGCGGAACAGATCCTTGCTGAAGCAGAGGATATTCATGAGTGCATAGTACGGAAGAAGATATGTTTTCCCGTTGGAGCCGCGTGACTGCTCCCAGGTTGCCTCCGCAAAATCGTTATATATCTCAGGAGTAATAATATCATCAAGCGGTATCATATATCCGTCATACATGAACCCAGACATGGCAAAGTATCCGCCGAAGGAAATATCCGGGCATTTGTCAGTGCCGTAAACATCGGTAATATTAGCGGCATACTCTGTCTGTTGGAAATTGTATACCATGTCGCCTTTTAGTCTGACATCATATTTATCATACTGCGCCGCAAAACTGTCCCACATTGCTTTGATGAAGTCTGACGAAGACTCAAACTCCGGGTTTGAAACGCAGTCAACAGTCAAAAGCGGAACATTGATAAAGATTTCAACGCTTTCCTTATTTTGCGAGTCAGTTGATTCCTTGCCGCAGCCGGTAAAAATACCAAGAACCATAATGACGGAAAGTGCCAGTGCAAGAACTTTCTTCATAACAATACTCCCTACTATTTCTGAATTATCAAAAATAAGTTTAATTCTCAAGTGCACTGCTAGAACATTAAGATATCCGTCGCAGAAATTAAGACAGTAATTGCGAACAGTATTTATTGAGATACATAAAATAAAAACCCTATTTTACTAAATATATATTATAATAAAAATGCAGCGCAAATACTACTGTTTTTCGTAATATTTATGCTGCATTATTACTATTTTTTCCTGTAATTACGGGACTTTCCAGGCAATATGCTTGTTCCTATGTTCAGAATATATCCAATTCTAAAGCTATCTTTTCTTATAAACAAGAAGTACAGGGTCGGTTCCTTCCGCTTTATAGGTGCAAACCATGATAAAATCTTTAGATGCGAGGACGCCGAAGCAGTAATCCCCTCCGTTTTCCGGTTCCAGCTGATTCCCGAAATAGGTTTTTTCGTCATCAAGAAATTTAACACTCTTGCCGCTGGGAAGAGGATATTCAAGATTGACATACTCTCCTACCAGAGCATTGAGTTTTTCCACCCTTGGCATACCTTCTATGTGAAGGTCATTAATCTCTTGAATCAGCAACTTTTTAAACTTCTCAGTCTGCCCGTTGTCTCCGAGTTCATCAAAGTGTTTCCAGTAGTCAAGTTCAGGAAGATGCTGCTTCATATAAGAGCGTGCCTGCTCTTCCGAACAGTCTTCACTTACCATATAATTGACACATACATCAATCAGGTCATCCATATTGCTGTATGTATATTTTCCATCCGCATAACACCATTTGCAGTAGTTTTCATTGAGTGAGCCATCATCTTCATGGCTGATTATTGAATCCTCAAGCGGCATACCGCAGCACTGGCAGACAAGCTGATGCGGTGTACCCAAAAGTGTGTTTATAGACACATTAAACAGTTGTGACAGCAGTTTTAGCGTATCAGTGTTTGGAACGGTTTCGCCATTTTCCCATCTGGATACCGCCTGACGCGTTACAAATACTTTTTCAGCAAGTTCATCCTGTGTCATTCCCTTGCCTGTACGCAGTTCATAGATTACATCTTTTGTATTCATCTCTATCCCTCCTGCTTTTGAATATAATACGTGAAGGTTATGTCTTCAAGCAACCCGATGTTGCCTGTATTCTTATTTGATTTGTTCATTAGTGTTCCATCAGTCAAGCTTTATCAAAACTCTTTTTTGCTGAACACTCTTACGCTTATTAGCATTGAGCAATAATATATAGCAATTACAGCAACAAATACGATAATAGCTATCATCCAGACGTCCGTACCAGCTAATAGTTGATCTATGTCTTTACTGTTTGGAAGAAACTTGACCGCAATCGCTGCGGACCCAAGCAAAAAGCCATAAAGAACAAGCATATAAGTACGGCCTTTTTCCGCACCCCACTTCAGCTGACAAGGGATGCAGATTGAAAGGAAAACCAATAACAGAGGCAGAAACACCAGCGATGAAATCAGTACGTCAAGGGCACTTTCTGCCGTACGTCCTATGAATACCATTATAAGCTCAACTGCAACTGCGAAGAGCCAACCTGCCATGCCACAGATTAAACCAAAAACATACTTCTCGATTGCATAGTCTTTCGCAGAAACGGGTAGTGACATCAAGAACGGCATGCTGTTATCATACTCGTCATAACTCATTGTACTGAGTGAAAAAATGCCCATAATTGTACAAATCCATCCCACTACAAAGCTGCTATTATCCATGGAAACAGCCATCATAACTGCACACGCCGCCATCAGGAGGAAAAAACGTTTTCTCTGAAAAAGCAGGCGAAAATCTTTTACTATTAAGCCCTTCATTGTATATCCTCCTTAGACATCATTATTATCAGCTCATCAATACCGCCATCTTCCATTACTACTCCGGGATAATTGTCCGCATAGTATTGTTTCTGATTCGTCAGGCAAGACCATCCAAAGCTTTCCTTCTTAGTACTCAGGATGTATTTTTTATCTATTTCATTATATGACTCATCTGTCAGCTTCATAAGCGCATACTCAGATGTAATAACATCTGTATCTTCATGGAGAAGAATCCTGCCGTTATGAATCATATAGATATCATCACAAAGGCCTTCGAGATCAGTGGAGATATGCGAGGAAATCAGTAAGCTGCGTGAAGGATCTTCAGCAAGATACAGCCTCAAAAAATCCAGAACCTCATTTCTGGCAACAACGTCAAGGCCTGCAGTCGGTTCATCCAGGATTAAGAGCTTTGCCTTGTGACTGCAAGCAACAAGTACCTTCAGCCTTGCATTCATCCCAGTTGAAAACTCCTTCAGTTTCTTGTCGAAAGGAAGGTTAAACTTTATGCATGAAGATGTAAACCACTCTTCATCAAAGCATTTATACATACTTCTCATAATATGTATTATGTCGTTGATGGTAAGGTATGAAGAAAAGCCCGAATTAGAAAACGCCGCACCAATGTTTTCTTTTTCCTCTCCAGTAAGTTCTGCAGGATTCTTTCCAAAGACTGTAACGATACCAGAATCGGGATGAATAAGGCCAAGAATAGCCTTTATTGTTGTACTTTTTCCGGCGCCATTTCTGCCCACGAGGCCGGAAACCCGTCCTTCAGACAGTTCCATATCTATGTTCAAGCTAAAATCACTATATGTTTTTGTAAGATTCTTTAATTCGACCATGAAGACTCCTCCAACAAAATATCAATTAAACTACGAATCTCTTCCTGATTCATACCGGAAGACTTTACAGCATCTAGAGCCTCGGCAAGCTTCTCCTCAGCTTGCTGACGTCTTGCCTCAAGTACTAACTCGGTATTGGCTTCAGAGACGAAGCTGCCTTTTCCATGAATTGTAACAACAAAGCCCTCCTCTTCGAGCTTGTCATATGATTTTTTAACAGTTAATGCACTGATTCTCAAATCAGCAGCCATACTGCGAACAGAAGGTAAAGCGTCACCTTTTTTCAGCTCCCCACAAATTATCAGTGCTTTTATCTGAGATATCAGCTGCTCATATATCGGTATCATGGAAGAATTGTTCAGAATAATATTCATATTATCTCTCCTTAGGCGATAAACAGTATATAACAGTATAGAACAGTTGTCAATATAGTTTACAATTACCATATAAAAAGGGACTGAAGTATATAAACTAATTACTTCAGTCCCTTTTATCAAATTATCTTTCAATCTGTTTCTTTTCTTAGAAATGTTCAGATTCCATTGATGAATCCAGATAATATGCTATATTCCAAATCTAGTTCACTCATCGTGCTTAATCAGTTCGATGAAGCATATTCTCCGATTTTGCCAGTGCGAGCGTTACATATGAGTCCTCTATACAGCTGCATGCGGATTTAAACATGCTTACCAGCGGATCGAGTCCAATTATCAAAGAAATTAGCCCCATAGGCATTCCCATCTGAGATAGTATTACAGCAACGCAGATAGGTCCGGCTCCAGAAACGCTGGGCGCTCCAATGCTCAGTATCATAATTGAAAACAGAATCATAAGATTATCAAGCGGCATCATCTCCACCGGGCTGTAAATATTTGCGAGGAAAAATGCTGATATCACATAGAAGACACAGTTGCTGGCGCAGTGAAGCGATGTCCCAATCGGAATGGAAAATGCAGCCGCTCTTTTATCAACTCCAAGTTTTTCCTCAAGCACCTGAATGCACAATGGCATAGCTGAACTGCTTGACCCCATGGCAAAAGTACCGATGATGGCCTGACTGTACTGCTTTAAATACTGAGATGGTCTTATCTTTACGCTTCTCCAGATGAACAGAATATAGACCAGCGCCATAATTGCAAAAGCAGCAACAAGTATTACAAACCACTTTAACAGAAGCAGAAGGGTGTCATATCCCAGAGTTATCATTGCATTTGCCATTGAGCAAAAAACGGAAATCGGCAGGAACAGCATGACAATGGATACCATTTTGGCAAATAATGAATTTCCTGAATCCAGGAAAGAACAAAGGCGCTCCTTGTGCGTCTCAGCGAGCAGTGCTGTAGATATTCCGAGCAAAAAGGAAATAAATATGACCTGAAGCAAAGAAGAGTTGACAAATGCTCCGAAGAAATTTGACGGAAATATGTCGGAAATCGTTTCAAAAATCGATATTGTAGTTGTAGACGCGGTATCGACAATATCGCTGGATGAATTGATCAAACTCTCAATTTTCGGAATATCGTTTCCGACACCCGGCTTGAATTTTATCACCAGAAAAGCTGATACGATTACTGCAACAAACGCGTCGATAATATACCTCGTGCTTATCTTTCTTCCCATTCTTCCAAGAGAACCAAGATCGGTATAAGATGAGATGGAAGATGCAATGGTGAAGAAAATAAGTGGTGCGATGAGCGTCTTAATGCACTTTATGAATATACCGGAGAGAAGAAGAAAAACATTTTTTGATAAGAATGATGCTACAGACGCAGAAGCAAAGCTTCGTATTAAGATACCTGTAACCGTTCCAAGCACAAGGCTAACCAGCAGTTCAATCAGTGTTTTATGCTGAAGCTTTTTTATTATAAAAGATAATGTATTTAGCTCTCCGTCATATTTCTGATTGAAGTTTTTAGGCAGAAAATGATTCTCAAAGAGTTCAAGATATCTTTGTCTCTCAACCTCATCAATAACTCCGTCATTGTTCAGATCAAGTTCAGTCTCAAAAGCCCTGTCGAGTTCCAGCTTTTTCCCTTTATAAAACAGCTGAAGAGTCGTTTCACCAAGCCGCTTGTTAATCTGAATGGTTATTTCAGATGATTCCTTGTGCTCCCTTTCAATGAATCTCAAAAGAGCTTCAAGAAAAGCAAGGTCTTCGTCACGATTAGTCAGGGGGATCTTGTATTCTATCAGTGAATCATAAACGAAGTTAAGCGCACCATCGATATTATCTTTTCTGTTCTCGTATACGTATTTTTTCATCACTATTCTGGCATTCCGACATCATTGAAATTGAAATGCCCCTCTCTCCTATACAAATTCAAAAAACCGTCACCATATAACCTATTCTATTAAATCAGCCCTGCAGGAATCACTCTGCAGGGCTGAATAAAATGCACATTAATGCGCCTGTTTCAATTGTTCGGCATTATCCGGGTTTAAACCGGACATAAGCCACTTTTCAGGACAAAATCAGTACAGTTTAGCACCTGCGGGGATGTGCGGGTCTACCATCAAAAGATGAAGCTTCTCTTCGTCGTTTTCTTTATGAACGGCTGAAATCAGCATACCGCAGGAATCTATGCCCATCATAGGCCTCGGCGGCAGATTGGTGATGGCGATGCAAGTCTTGCCAATCAGCTCCTCCGGCTCATAAAATGCATGTATTCCGCTTAATATTGTTCTGTTTACACCGCTTCCGTCATCAAGAGTGAACTTCAGAAGTTTCTTTGACTTAGGTACTGCTTCGCATTCAAGAACCTTAACCGCGCGGAAATCGCTCTTTGAAAATGTCTCAAAATCAACATAGTCAGCAAAAAGAGGTTCAATCTGAACATTGGAAAAGTCTATTATTTCCTCTGTGAATAGTTCGCTGTTCTGTGGCTGTGCTTCAGCATTTTTTAATACCTTATCACTGTCAAGAGGCTTCATTGTTGGGAAAAGAATGACATCTCTTATTGCAGGACTGTTAGTGAGAAGCATTACAAGACGGTCAATTCCGTAACCTATTCCGCCTGTAGGAGGCATACCGATTTCAAGGGCATTAAGGAAGTCTTCATCCGTATGATTAGCTTCCGCATCGCCCGCAGCAGCTGCAGCATCCTGAGCCTTGAATCTCTCCCTCTGATCAATCGGATCATTCAGTTCCGAATATGCATTGCACATTTCCCACCCGTTGATAAATAGTTCAAAGCGCTCAACATATTCCGGTTTTTCCGGTTTACGTTTGGTAAGCGGAGACACCTCCACAGGATGGTCCATGACAAACGTCGGCTGGATAAGATTGTCCTCGCAGAATTCCTCGAAAAACAGATTCAGAATATCGCCCTTTTCATGGCGGGCTTCATATGCGATATGCTTTTCATCCGCAATCTTTTTTGCTTCTTCAGTATCTTTTATCTGGTCAAAGTCAACACCAGCATATTTCTTTACCGCGTCAACCATTGTAAGTCTTTCAAAAGGTTTACCAAGATCAATTTGGTTGTCGCCATAGGTAATTGTGGTGTCACCGCAAATTTCCTTGGCAAGATATCTAAACATGTCCTCTGTCAGGTCCATCATGCCATGATAGTCGGTATAAGCCTGATAAAGCTCCATAAGGGTAAACTCAGGATTGTGTCTTGTATCCAGGCCTTCATTTCTGAAAACACGTCCGATTTCAAACACTCTTTCGAGTCCGCCGACAATCAGCCTTTTCAGATACAGTTCAAGAGAAATGCGTAATCTGAAGTCTTCGTCAAGAGCATTGAAATGTGTTTCAAACGGCCTAGCAGCAGCTCCGCCGGCATTTGATACAAGCATTGGAGTCTCCACTTCAATAAAGCCCAGTGCGTCGAGATAATTTCTTATGCTCTTCAGAATCTGTGACCTCTTCAGAAAAGTATCTTTTACATCTTCATTTGTTATAAGGTCTATATATCTCTGACGATATCTCAAGTCGACATTTGTCATGCCGTGATACTTCTCAGGAAGAATCTGAAGGCTTTTCGAAAGAAGAGTCACCTTCTCGGCATGAATGGATATTTCGCCTGTCTGGGTTTTAAAAACAAAACCTTCAACACCGACGATATCCCCGATATCCATTTTCTTGAAATCGGCGTATTCCTCTTCACCGACGTTGTCTCTTGCAACATAGCACTGAATGGAACCTTTCAAGTCCTGGATATGGCAGAAACTTGCCTTTCCCATGACTCTCTTGCTCATTATGCGCCCTGCGACGCTAACAGTGTTGTTTTCAAGACTGTCAAAATTGTTCTTAACATCAGAAGAGTGATGAGTTACATCATATTTCCGAATCTGGAACGGGTCGCTGCCCCTTTGCTGAAGATTTGCCAGCTTTTCACGTCTGACCTTCAGTAGTTCATTTATATTTACGTTTTCTTCCATTTGTTACTTGTTTACCACCGAAAGAATTTTGAATTTGATATTGCCTGCCGGAGCTTCAACTATGACTTTCTCGCCGGCCTTATGTGAGCGAAGGGCCTTGCCAAGAGGTGAGTCATCGGAAATCTTTCCATCATTCGGATTTGCTTCCTGAGAGCCCACTATTGTATATGTCATTTTTTCTTTGAACTCGATGTCTTCTACTTCAACAACACTTCCGAGAGTAACAACATCCTTTGGAACATTTTCTTCATCAGTTGCATCAATAATAACAGCATTCTCAATAAGGTCCTTCAGTTCAAGAATCTTGGATGCAATTTTTCCCTGGCGGTCTTTTGCTTCATCGTATTCGCTGTTTTCGCTTAAGTCGCCATAGCTGCGGGCTTCTTTAATCTGCTCCGCAACTTCAGCCATTTTGTTTGTTTCGTAATCAACGAGCTGAGCCTTGAGTTCCTCAAGTTTTTCAGCGCTCATTCTGTATCTTGCTTCAATTGCCATTGTGTGTTCCTCTCTTATGATAAGTATTTTAAAGCTTCCATTAATTGTGTGTCTTCCGAGGTACTTGCTGTTCCGTCACTTTCACCCATAGTTCCTTCTGTAGTTCCGACCGAGTCTGGATTCTCGTTATAAACTATAGTATCCGGAATAACGCCGCCGGCAAGTGCAATATCCTGACCGCTGGCTGTAAGGTAACTTTTGGTAGATAGTCTTACGGCAGAACCATCGCTAAGTTCAAATGTTTCCTGGGTTCTGGTCATACCCGTTGTTGGCTCACCCATTATTTTGAGCATATCCCTCGGGTAAAGTTCTCTCATAACAGCAGCAAACAATTCCGCTTCCGCATAGGTATTTCCGTTTACAAGTATTACCATTGGAAGTTCCAGTGAAAGAATGTCACTGACCGTGTCGATCTTCTTTCCCGATTTATCAATTTGGCTAAACATTACGCCGCTTGGAAGAAGATAGTCAAGGACTATTGCCGCTTCGTTTGCGAGGCCGCCAGCATTATTTCTAAGGTCTATTACAAGTGCTTCGGCTTTCTGATTATACACGAGATCTTCAATTGCCGCCACCGCATCATTTCCGCTTCCAGCTTCAAAGTTTTTTATCTGAATATACCCGCCTCTTGTCTTTTCAAGACGGTAAACAATCGGTGTGACATAGGTTCCGGAGCAGTTAACTGTATAAACATCTTTACCGACATTTATTTTAAAACTGGTGTTCATCTTGGACCTGATAAACATTCGCACATCATCAATGTCTGCATTTGTTACATCATGCCCATCAATTGCTGTAACTACCATTCCAGCTGTCAGTCCAGCGTATGCAGCTGGAGTTCCGGGGTTTACAGAGATAATCTCAAAACCGCCTTTTTCGCTTTTTACCATACTCATTCCAATGTTACTGTACTCATTGGCATTGTATAGCTGGTATGCCTGATACTCGTCCTGGGACATATAGTAACTCCATTTGTCTCCAAGTCCGGATACGATAGCTGCTGATGCTGAATCCGTCATGGTATCGGGATTGACATCGTCGATAAACTTTTCTTCGACTATCCTTTTTATTTCAATATATCGCTTTGCTTCATTGTAGTCATCTTTTCCGCCGGCATTACTCAACATCTTGCTGTAGGTAAATGCTGCTGTAGCTCCGGTAAATAAAATGAGCAGCGCAAGTACGTATTTCAGCTTAATACCCTGGTTAAAAAGACTTGCAAGAGCCCGTCCAATCGCCCCAAATATTCTTCTAAAAAGATTACCCATTAATAATAACTCCTAACTCAAGACGGAGTATCCGCTCCGGCTTCAAGTTCATAGCTTCCGTCCATATACTCATCAAGAGGGTCTATTCTGTCACCATCAGAAAAAATTTCAAAATGAAGATGTGTGCCAGTGGCGCTTCCGGTTGAACCTACAACGCCAATTCCTTCTCCATTACTTACAACATCGCCCTCACTTACGCTGACGCTGTCCATATGGGCATATAGTGTCTGATAACCATTTCCGTGATCAATTACAACATAGTTTCCATATCCGTTGGCATCGTAGCCGGAAGTGATTACGGTCCCGCTGTCTGCAGCAGTAATAGAGCTTCCCTCAAGAGCATATCCGTCAATGTCTATACCGTTATGTGACCCGCCCCATCTTGCTTTCATCGTTGATGAAATCCTGTTGCTGTTGGAAAACGGCCAGCTGAAAGAGCCTGAGCCGACAACCGATGAAGTAGTGCCCGTGCTGATATAACTTGAAATATAAGCTCCGGCATTATCGTAGGCACGGGAAAGCATTATTTCCATTGCCTCTTTTTCGTCTTCAGCCTGTTCAATTGCAATTTTCAAGTCTTCAATATACTGCTCTGAATAGGCAATCTCCTCTTCGAGCGCTCTCTGTTCTTCCTCAAGAAGTTGCTGTTTTGCCACACATTCAGCCTTATATGACTCATACTCTGCCTTAAGTTTCTGGAGATTCTCTCTAGCTTCCTGAAGACGTTCAAAAAGCACCTTATCGCTGTTCATAACATCCCCATAATCGTCTATGGCGCTGAGCATCTGAGAAACAGAATCCGATTGAAGAATGATACTCAATATGCCGTAGTCTCCGTTTTCTTCCATTGCGCGGATTCTGCAGCGGTATTTTTCTAGCTGCTCGTCTTCCTCTCTCTGGGCCTGTTCAACTTCTTTTCCCTTTTCGGAAATAAGCCTGTTATAAAGAGCGATTTCTTCCTTTATTAGTCGTATTTCCTCTTTAGCAGCTTCGTTTCTTTCCTCAAGCGCTATCTTGTATGCGACAGCTGATTCATGCTCTTCAATAAGAGAGTCAACTTTGCTCTGGGCAGTGGAAGTCCTGCCTGCAGCAGCATCTCTCTGTGCCTGAATAGCAGCGACCTCATCCTGAGAAAGATCCGAATATGCGCTTACAGTTAATAATCCTGCTATTAAAATTGATGAAATAATCGTTTTAACTTTCATCTGATGCACCCGGTTCTAACACATAGCCACTGTAGTAATTCAGTGGATTGTCACGGTTTCCGTTGACGAACAGTTCAAAATGGAGATGCTCACCCGTTGCGCTTCCAGTCATTCCAACAATGCCGATTATCTGTCCTGCGCTTACTGAATCACCTTCACTAACTGAGATACCGCTCATATGTCCGTATAAAGTCTTATATCCGTTATTATGGTCAATTATTACGCAGTTTCCGTATCCGCCGTACCATGAGGCCAGAATAACCGTTCCGCCATCTGCTGCAACAATAGGGCACCCGCTTGCACCTGCTCCGTCAATATCAACGCCGCTGTGTACTCTTCCCCATCTGTTTTTCATTGTTGATGAAATCCTGTAGCTTGCCGGAAACGGCCAAACCCATGATCCTGTGCCTGTAACGCTATAGTCGTAATTTGGATTTGTTGCTGGAACATATGTCTGGATAAATGATTCTATGCTGGCAGAAGCACTTGCCAGAGCGGCCTCTGCTGCGGCAGCTTCAGCCTCAGCTTCCTCAATAGCTTTTGCTAGCTCAACTAGTCTTGCCTCGGCATCGGCTATCTGTGCCTCAAGCACCTCCTGCTCAGCCTTCAGTTCAGCTTGTTTAAGCTCGCACTCAGCTTTATACGCTTCGTATTCTTCTTTAACATTTTCAAGTTCTTCTCGTGCTGCAACCAGCTGATTATAGAGTGCCTTATCACTTTGCATAACATCTCCATAATCATCAATAGCAGCCAGAAGGCTGCTGAAAGAACTCGCATTTAATATAAGCGACAATATATTCGAATTACCGTTCTCTTCCATTGCACGTATACGAGCACGGTATTTTTCAAGTTGCAGCTGCTCATTCTCAAGAGCAGCTGTAACTTCTTTGCCTTTTTCCTCTATCATAGCATCATAAAGTGCTATTTCCTGATTAATTGTCTCTATCTGCTGAAGAGCAATTATATTCTGCTCCTCAAGGGCAAGTTTTTCAGCCAGTACTTCACCTTCTTCGTTTTTTAAACTAGCAAGTGTTGACTGAATGGCTGAAAGCCTTGATGAGGCTTCTTCCTTCTTTGCCTGAAGATCGCTGAGTTCATCTGCAAAAGCGATAGGAAGCAGCGAAATAACCATGAGCAAAATCAGTAATATGCAGATTATTCTTACTATAAGTTTAGTGTTCTTCATTTATTAATTATACTTTAAGGTAATTTCTGATTGCGCTGATACCACCGAACATTCCGACAATTCCCCCAATGGAAAGGAAGAAAATCAGAATATACTTCATTACGCTTTCAAACGGCACAAGCGTCAGATAAACTCCAGTCGTTGAATGGATTATCCTTTCGGCAAGGACATCATAAATTCCCCACTGTGCGAAGAAGGCAAGCATTGCGCCGAACAATCCAAGAATCAGACCTTCTATAACAAACGGCATTCGTATAAAGCTGTTTGAAGCTCCGACCATTTTCATAATACCTATTTCTTCGCGGCGTGAATATGTAGCAAGCTTTATTGTATTGCTCATAATGAAAAATGACACAAATGTCAGCATTGCTATTAGAATCAGTGATACTATTCTAATTATTTTCCTTACAGTAATAAAACTCTTGGCATAATCCAAATGTGCGTTGACCTTGACAATGCCATCAACGGATTCAAGAGCCTGCTTAGTGGCAGACATCTGGGCAATATCATCGAGTTTAATTACAAAACGATTTCTGAAAACGGAAGAATCAACACCTTCCATGAGAGTGCTGTCATAATTCCCCATGAAGTTTTCCATGGCTTCTTCCCTAGTTACATATTCAACACTTGCAACATTAGGTATAGACTGAACAGCGCTAAGAAGCGCCCTTGAGCTTTCATCATCGAGGTTCTCGTCAACAAAGGCAACAACTTCATTTTGATTTTCAAGTTCCTTAACAAGTGCATCAACATTTACACTAACCAGGCCAACTGAGCCCATGATAATAAGGCAGGCAACCAATATTGCAACCGTGGCAAATGACATGAAGCCATGCTTGAATATGCCGCGGAAACCTTCTCCAAACAAATATCCAAGTCTATTCATGTATGTAATACCCTTCGTCGCCGTCACTGACAATGTGACTTCCATCTATTGCAACAACACGCTTTGAAAACGCGTTGACAAGCTCTTTTTCATGAGTAACAACAAGCACCGTGGTTCCAAGCTCGTTTATTTTTTCGAACAAAAGCATAAGCTCGAGACTTCTTACCGGATCAAGGTTTCCTGTCGGCTCATCAGCCACTATCATTCTTGGGCTGTTGACAAGTGCTCTGGCTATTGCAACTCTCTGCTGTTCACCGCCAGAAAGCTCCGAAGGAAGTCTTTTTTCACGTCCTTCTAGTCCGACCAGCTGAAGAACATACGGCACACGCTGCTTGATATCAGCATTGTCTGCTCCCACAACACGCATTGCGAAAGCGACATTGTCATAAACTGTCATGTTATCAATAAGTCTGAAATCCTGGAATACAACTCCGAGGGTTCTCCTCATCATCGGCAGTTTTCTTCTTTTGATTCTCATCATGTCATAGTCATTAACCATGACTTCGCCTTTTGTGGCACGGATTTCCCCGGTAATCAGCTTCATGAGTGTTGTCTTTCCCGAGCCGCTGGGTCCGACCAGAAAGACAAACTCGCCGTCATTGATTTCCAGATTAACGTCTTCAAGGGCTATGGTCTTGCTGCTTTCATATACCTTTGTGACGTTTGTCATTTTAATCATTAGTTCTTAACTCCCAAAGAATCGAGATACATTTTTACCATCATTGCAACTTTGAATACTATTGCATGATCAAATTCGCGAAGGTCAAGCCCGGTAAGTTTCTTAATCTTTTCAAGTCTATAGACCAAGGTGTTCCTGTGAACATACAACTTACGGCTTGTCTCTGAAACATTCAAGTTGTTTTCAAAGAATTTATTGATTGTCTCAAGAGTATCCTCGTCAAGGGTCTCAATTGGATTCTTCTTGAAAACCTCATTTAGGAACATTTCGCACAGTGTTGTCGGAAGCTGGTAGATTATTCTGCCAAGTCCCAGATTGTCATAGTGAATAATGTTACTGTCTGTATCAAATATGCATCCGACTTCAATGGCTACCTGAGCTTCTTTATATCTGTCTGCCAGTTCTCTTAAGTGATGTGCAACAGTACTGATTCCGATGACACAATCAACTCCGATTTCATCCTTAAGATGCTTCTCAATATCTTTTGCACAATTGATAGCCTCTTTCATGTTGTTCGGATTTGATATTCTTCTAATGATAACTATATCGGACTCGCTGATTCCTATGACGAAGTCTTCCTGCTTATCTGGGAAAAGCTTCTGGACTGTCTCCGAAGCCAGTGCATCCATATTGCCCTGCTGTCTGACAAGAATAACTATTCTTGGTTCGTCAGTCACAAAATGGAGTTCTTTAGCACGGACATAAACATCTCCAGGGAGGATGTTGTCGCAGATGATATTCTTTATAAATGCTGCCCTGTTGTGCTTCTCATCATAATTTGACTTGCTCTCAGAAAGAGCGACAGAGACAAGCTTGCAGATTGATTTGGTCGAATCATCGGTTCCGTCGACAAACGTGCAGAAATCAATCCTATTGCTTTCAGACAACAAAGCATGGTAGCAACGGGTATGTGTAGCAAAACTTGGTGAATTCTCTAAAGCTGTAATATCAAAATCATCAAGATGTGTACCAATCATTGAAAGATTATTGCTTGCAATTACAAAGCCCTTCTCGTCAACTACGCCGACAGTTCTGTCTAAAGCATCCTTCATCTGATTAATTACATTCTGAAAAATCTTGCTTGCCATAATGCAAATGCCTCCCTAAATGCCCGTTTGTTTAAATTGCCAAACGAAAAAACTTGAGCAAAGGATATATTACATTAAAGTTGTGCAATTTTCAATAGAAAAAACGTCTTTTTTTGTGTAATATTTCAAAACGTATGTGTAATATGCATATTTTTTAGCTAAAAATCAAGTCTAATTCATGTTGTGAAAGTTCACAAACCCCATTAGAGAAATTCAAATCTTCGAGCTTCAGAGACCCAATTGATAGTCTCCTAAGCTCAAGAACAGGCTTTCCGACAGCTTTAAGCATGTTTTTTACCTGATGGAATTTACCTTCATGAACTGTAACAAGGCATTCGCCAGGCGCCGTTCTTTCCAGCTTTGCCGGGAGATAATCGTTTATTCCCTCTTTGAATCTTCTGATATCTTCCTCGGAAATATCTCCGTCTATTCTTGCCCAGTATACCTTGTCAATATTGTATTTTGGGGAAATAACCTTATGTGCAAATTCTCCGTCATTGGTCATAAGGAGAAGACCTGTTGTATCCTTATCTAGCCTTCCGACCGGAAACATTCCCTTTATACCCAGGAAATCTGCCACGGTCTTCTGCTTTTTATCTTCTGTTGCACAAATGATACCTGCCGGTTTATCTATTGCGAAGTATCTGAATTTTCTATACTCAAGAATAACTCCGTCAAGTTTAACAACGGAGTTTTCATCGACCTCGCTGTCTCCCTCAACTCGGCCGTCTTTAATCATCTTTTTGATTTCTTTTCTGGTGCCTATACCAAGGTCAGCCAGATATTTCTCTAAGCGCATACTTTTTTGAATACTCTTCGTACAGTGCTTCGTTCGTAAGTGTCTTTGCCGCATCATGCATATCAAAATCGTCTTCGCCAATTTCTATTAACGCAAGGGCAATATTTGAGCAGTGGTCACCCACCCTTTCGAAGTTGGAAAGAAGGTCATTGAATACGAAGCCTACATTCATAGAACACTCCTGCTTCTGCATTCTGGCGACATGTCTGGACTTTATTTCGCTGCACAAAATATCTATTCGTTCCTCCAATGGTTCAACAAGTCTCTCTCTATCTGTGTCATACTCAATAAAGGCATCAATCGCAATATCCAGTATCTCTTTAACCGCACCGACGAGTACATTCAGCTCCTCAGTTCCGGATGGGGAGAAAGTAATCTTGTTCTCATATATTTCCCGTGCTGATTCTGCAACGTTCATGGCATGGTCGGAAATTCTCTCAAAGTCTGTAATTACATGCAGAAACTCAGTTACTCTTTCATTCTGCTCAACAGTCAAAGACTGAGTATTGAGTTTTAAGAGATATGTTCCGATTTTATCCTCATATCTATCAATATAGTCTTCCTGCTGTTCAACGGCATCAAACCCTTCAGGTGTGTAGTTATACAGCAAGTCAATCGCATTCAAAATATTCTGCTTAGATTTAGCTGCCATTGAGTTGACGGTAAGCCTGCTCTGTTCAACGGCCATTGCAGGATGCGAGAGGAAACGTTCATCAAGTCTGTCAAGGTCCTCATCTGCTTTTCTCTCTTCATCAGACTGCTTGATAATATTCTGGAGGAGACGTTCCAAAGCACCGCAGAACGGAAGGAGAATGACACCTGATGCTAGTCTGAAAACTGTATTTGCTGCTGCAATTCCCACCATATTTGTTGCTTCATTGAAGAATGAAAAGCCAACGGAAGAATTAATTGAATAAAACACAGCTGCACTTAAAACTGAACCAAATAGGCTGATAAAGAAATATGCCCAGGCAGTTCTTTTACCATCTGTTTTTGCTCCGATGGAAGATAAAAGAACTGGAAGTGAAGCACCTATGTTTATTCCCAAAAGAATAGGCCATGCAATTGCAAAAGTAATTGCGCCGGTTAATGAAAGCGCCTGCAAAATACCGACTGCGGCACTGGCACTTTGTAGGACTGCAGCGAAAACAATACCGGCGGCAATACCCATCAAAGGATTTGAAAAGGCAGTCAGTACATTTAGAAACGATTCATTTGATCTCAGTGGTTCAACCGCGCTGCTCATATAGTGCATTCCAAACATAAGCACCGCAAATCCCAGTAATATATCCCCGATATTTTTCTTGCCCTTATCCTTGGAAAACATTCTCAGAACAATGCCGACAACGGCGATAATTGAACTGATTGATGTTGTTGTCAGAAGCGATGTCCATCCGTTGCCCTCAAATGAAGACAAGCAGATAATCCAACCTGTGATGCTTGTACCGATGACTGCGCCCATAATAATGGAAATAGCCTGTTTCAGTTTCATTATCCGTGAGTTAACAAAACCAACCGCCATAACAGACGTGGCGCTGGAGCTTTGAATCGCGGCCGTGACAGCACATCCTAGTGCCATTCCCTTAAGCGGAGTAGAAGATAGTCTGTACAGTACAAGTTCCAGCTTGCTTCCAGCAACGCGTTTAAGCCCTTCTCCCATCAGTGTCATTCCGAACAGGAAAAGAGCTATTCCGCCCAATAGACTAATTAAAATTGATAAGCTCATTTAACAGCAAAACACATATCCCAAAGGACATGTTCCTCCTCCCAGGCACGCCTGAAGCGCGCAGAAAGTCAGGCATAATCTTGAGGGATCAATGCCATTATTATATGTAACGGTATACTTGTCATAGTAGTTGCTTCCGGATTGAATTGTCTGAAGAAGTCTTGCGTACTCCTCATTATCAGGTTCAATGTCACAGGCTTTTTTTGCGTTCTCAAGAGCCGCTACCTTGTTACCCTGATACAGATTCGCATAGGCCACCAGATAATACCATCTGGCATCACGGTCCCTAGTATCCACCTGATTTAGTGCATTAACTGCCTCTTTATACATACCATTTCTGATATAATTGACGGCTGCACGATACTCTGTGCGTTCATAGTCCTGATCTGACTGTTCGGTTTGCTGCCAGTACTGCTGCTGCCAGGCGCCCCAGTTCCCCCACGAATATGACGGTCCTTGCGAACCGCCTCCATAGGAGTACTG
>R27__coassemble_580_pt1 | contig 22076 bp, 16 predicted proteins | sample R27__metabat2_high_PE_050 | metagenome-assembled genome bin R27 | reverse complement strand
TGCTCCTGGTACTTTCTGCACTCATGTGTGAGAGCCTCGACGAATGCTACAGCCTTAGCTGCAATGATATGCATCAGCGGTCCGCCCTGTGTTCCGGGGAATACGGCTGAGTCAATCTTCTTGGCAAGTTCTTCCTTGCAGAGAATGAGAGCGCCTCTCGGACCACGGAGTGTCTTGTGAGTGGTGGTTGTAACGACGTCAGCATAAGGAACGGGAGAGGGGTGGAGACCTGCGGCAACAAGCCCGGCAATATGTGCCATATCAACCATAAGGTATGCGCCTACCTCATCCGCTATCTCACGCATACGCTTGAAATCTATAAATCTCGGATATGCGCTGGCACCGGCTATTATTATTTTCGGCTGTTCGCGCTTTGCAATTTCAAGAGCCGCATCATAATCTATAGTCTCGGTTTCGGGGGATACTCCGTAGAAAACGCTGTTGAAATACTTTCCGGAGATGGATGCCTTAGATCCGTGCGTGAGATGTCCGCCGTGGCTGAGATCCATACCCATTATGGTATCGCCCGGCTTGAGAAGGGCAAGATAGACGGCAACGTTTGCCTGCGAACCGGAGTGCGGCTGGACATTTGCGTGCTCGGCACCGAAAAGCTCCTTGGCACGGCTGATGGCAAGTGTTTCAACCTCATCGACATACTGGCATCCGCCGTAATAGCGGGCTGCGGGGTAGCCTTCGGCATATTTGTTTGTGAGATGGCTTCCCATAGCCTCCATGACGGCTTCACTTACAAAGTTTTCCGAAGCTATGAGCTCTATATGATCACGCTGCCTTTCAAGCTCGCGCATCATGGAATCATACACATCCCTGTCCTGCGCTTTTATATGATTATAATCCATACATATCCTCCGCAATTAATTTTTCGGTTAATTATACATTAGCCCATAGGAATTGAAAAGACCAGCATGTTGAAAAATACATAAAAATGGTTTATGTTAGATATACTGATAACAGAAAGAGAGTGTTTTGCTGTGAAAGCTGTGAAAAAAGTTTTAAAGACGATACTGATAATTATTCTTGCCGTTGTAGTGCTTGGCGCACTATTCATAGGATATCTGACACTTACGGAATACAAGCCTGCAGATGTTGAAGAGGCAAGAGTAGTGGGAGACGGACTGACTGAAGCACCCGCGGCGGGGCAGATGGTCAAAATCCTCACATGGAACGTCGGATATGCCGGACTTGGAAAGGATGCGGATTTCATAATGGACGGAGGCGGAAATGCACCGGTTGCGTCCAAAGAGCTCGTCCATGAGAACATTGACGGCATCAAATCAGTAATAGCCCGCGAAAACCCGGATATCGTCATGCTGCAGGAAGTTGAGGAGAGATCACAGAGGACCTACAACACCGAGCAGGTAACAGACTTTTCAATGGCAAATTACTCATTTGCATATAACTACAAGTGCAACTATGTACCTTTCCCGTGGCCTCCTATCGGAAAGATTGCTTCAGGTGTCTACACCACAACAAATTACGATATTGCCTCTGCCGAGAGATATTCTCTGCCGTGCCCCTTCTCATGGCCACTCAGAGTCGCAAACCTCAAGAGGTGCATGCTCTCGTCAAGAATACCGATGGCTGACGGAAACGAGCTCATAATAGTGAACTTCCACCTTGAGGCATATGACAGCGGAGAGGGAAAGATTGCGCAGACAAAGATGCTCATGGAATATATCCAGAGCGAATATGAAAAGGGCAATTATGTCATAGCGGGCGGCGACTTCAACCAGACCTTCCCGGGTTCGCTTGAAGTCTATCCGAATACGCACGTGGATCTCTGGAATGTCGGACTTATTGAAGCGGATGTTCTCCCGAATGGATGGAATTTCGCTTACGACACTTCATCCCCGACCTGCCGTCTTCTCAACCAGCCGTATGACCCGTCGGATACCGTGAATACCCAGTTCTATGTAATAGACGGATTCATCTGCTCACCGAATGTTGAAATCGCAAGTGTACAGACACTCAACGAGGGATTTACCTATTCTGACCACAACCCTGTTGAACTGATTGTCGGACTCAAGTAACAGATAGCATATATAGTAAACCAACCGGTTCTGGAAAGGCTTTGACCTTCACAGAACCGGTTGTCTGCTTTATATAAACGTTTTCATCTGATAATGAGCCCGGCAGGAACTGCGCGTTCCGCCTCGGAATTGTCTTCCTTAACCCTGTCTGAAATCAAAAGAGAGCGTTTGCCGTTGATCAGTATTTGAGCAGAGCCTCCGCCGTCAAGATTGACGGCATTGTACATGCCTAGATTTTCAATGATATCCGCAAGCTCTGACAGCGATGCGCCGCAGCTTTCCACTCCCTTTTCGTGTGTAAATTTACCAGGGCCTTCAATCCATGCAAGCATCGGATGATTGTCTTTGTCCGCACCCAGAGCAATTCTGGGAGCACGCGCTTTTTCAAAATCCAGAGGGTAGAGGCTTGGAGGAAATGATATGCTCCACAGCTTGTAGATGTTGTAAAAAGGGGATTTGAAATATTCGGTTTTCTCACCGTTTACAACAATGCTGTTTCCGACCTGAATTGAGAAAAGAACATCTTCCATACCATGGAAGACAACATCGTCCCCCGGCTTTATTGCTGATCCGTCTTTTACGCCGAGGACAAAGCCGGAAGAGGGCACCATGGTCTGACCGCCCCATTTTACGGCAGCGACTTTTCTCCCTATGATAACTATATCTGCCCTTTTGCCGGATGGAGTTTTTCGCGTTTCGGGACGGGTATAGACAAGGGCGTTATCGCCGGGAGTAAAAGCTTTCCCGGATATTTCAACAGATAAGTTTTCAAGTACAGGTGTTCCGATGCTGACGCTCCCGTCTTTTTTTACCATCAGGGCTTCGCGCCTGTATAAAGGAGGGTTAAGTATATCGCCGTTTTTGACCATCAGACCAACCGGCGTACCGATAGAGTCGTATGCAGTTGAGCAGTCAAAGCGGTCCATAATGAAAAACGATGAATTGACTTTCAGCTTTGCATCCTTTTCGCTTTCGCTCAGAAAACCGAATCTTTTTCCAACCGGGAGGATTGTCGTCATCGGGAGCGAACCGCGAACAATTCTGACACAGCCTTTTTCCTCCAGCTCTCGGTAGAAGGACCGGATTTTACCGTTAAGGAAAACCGGCTTTCCGCCAATGATTTTAACCCCGTTTCTCATCGCAACCGCGGCGGCGGTCAGATCACTGAACAGGCTTCCGTACTTTATGCTCAAGTGTGAAAAGTCAGCGCTGCTCCCGTCTGGGAGGGCAAACAGTACAAGCTGACCGAAGACGGAAGGCTTGGACGGAACGATGAAATCCGAGTACAGACTGACCACTTTTGAAAATGCGTCTGGTGAATAGTCCGGGAACAGGAAGTCAAGACTTTCCCAGCTGTCAAATCTAACGAGCTGAACACGCTGGAATTCGCCGTTTTGATATTCAATTGTCCGGACGTCACTTTCTATCATCAGTTTCTGTCTGCAGGGGAACCATACTTTGCACCTAGCAGCTGCTCGGCTTCTTCGCGGCTGATTTCTCCGTTGTTGTATTTAGCCATAACCTGAACATCTTTTGTCTTGAGCTTATAGAACAGAATCAAAATTAACAGAGCAATGGCAAAGCCTGCTGCAGGGAAGAGATTGAAGAGTTTCCAGACTCCGTTGGCAACGCCGTCGGGCTGAACTGCGTTTTCTCCGGACACAAATCCGACGGTAGAGAGTGTGAAGAGAATTAGTGAGCCGATAAGAGCGTTCTTGAGCTTTGCTATAAAGGTCTGTAAAGAGAATGTGATGCCGGCGGCTCTTGCACCGGACTTGTATGTTCCGTATTCAACCGTGTCGGCAACAAGCATGTAGATAATTACCTGCCAGAAACCGAGGCCGGTGCATTTGAGCATGATAAGGATTGTTGCGACAAGAACATTTGAGTAGCCCACGAAGTAGGTGACTATGTCCATTAGTATTGCAAAGCACAGGCCGAATATCAGAATGTTGTACTTGTCCCATTTTTTAGTGAGGACAGGTATCAGCGCGGAAATTACAATGACTGAAACGGCAACTCCGGCTGCAACCAGTGTAGCAGCACTTTCCTGACCAAGGCAGATTCTGCCCATGTAGATTGCCATCTTCTGCTCGGTGCTTGAAAGACCGAGAAGAAGGAAACTGATGAGTGCGATAATCAGATACTTGTTGTTCTTGAGGTATCTGATCATATCCTTGAATTCGGGATTCTCTGTTTCTAGAGCAGCTTCAGTGTGTCTCTCCTTGACGGTGAAGAGCATCGGTATCATGAGGATAATACCGACAACGACGAACACTATGCATCCGCCGAGCCAGCCGAGAAGCGGACGAACCGTCGGTATAATAACGGTTGCAACAGTACCTGCGACCATACTCCAGAGCTTATTGCCCGCGATGATTTCAGTTCTTTCCTCAACATTTGAGGTCATGACAGTCGAAACCGCAAATGCCGGAGCATCAAGAATTGTGTAGCAGAGGTCAAACAGTATGTATGCCACAAGGAACCACACTATCTTTCCGGTATCGCTCATAGACGCGGGAATCGCAAACAGTGCAATCGTCGTGATTCCGACAGCGGATGTTCCTATCCTGACCCAGGGCATGAATTTCTGACCGTTTTTAAACATATGGCGGTCTACGATATATCCGAAAATGACATCATTGATGGCATCCCAGAGTTTCGGAACAATGAGAATTGCGGCGGCTGTTGCCGCGGCAAGACCTATGTCGGTGAGAAATGTTTCAATATATCCAGCAAATCCCCAGACAAGGTTCTGACCGAGGAAGAACAGGCAGTATGAGATATATTCCTTGCGGCTTGCCTGATAGCCGAGTTTTCTTTCTTTTGCCATATAGGGTTATCCTCCTAACTTGTATGTTTTGATTATAGAAGAGGCATTAAACAGTGTCAAGAAAGGCACAAATAATAAGAGGCTGACATACACATTAATGTATGTCAGCTGTAAAAATAATCTGACTATCTCAGAACATAACCCAGAAGACTGTTTGCATTGGTTGACTGCGATACGCCGATTGACTGGCAGATAATTACATCGTCAACATCATAAAGCTTGGCATACTCAAGAGCACTCATAGTTATTTTCCTGTAGTCGGCAATATACGCTTTGTGATAATGCTGGCTGAGATATATCGAGAACGGATTACCGAATGAGTCCTTAATAACAAGGCAGTCAGGCGCATCTTCAAGATCATCATTGATAATAACTGAAAGCATATTATCTCCGCCAATATAGGTATTATATTTATGGTAAATGCTGCCTTCGGTCTCATCAAGTATGACAGGAGCATCTTCAAACTGACCTGAGTATCCCATAATCTGCATATGTACATTTCCGGGAGGCGAGTACGCAGTTACATTGTCTGTTTTTGCCTTGCCTGATGCGATGGCAGTTGCAGTATATGAACCCAGGAACTGTCCCTCGTCTAAAGCTTCATATTTGTCAAGGCTTACAGGGGGGATGCCTGCGCTTTTACAGAATGCAAGGTATCCGTAATATGCACCAAGACCGGTCCAGTGGTGGTCGGTGTGGTAGTAGATGTACTCGCTGTCATGCGCATTTATCTCACTGAATGTGTCTGCGGCATGCACATCGTCGGTATAAAGGGAGGCAATGTATTCAAGTGTCTTCTGCTGATCCGCACAGTTGAGTTCTTCGCGAAGCGAATCCGGAAGCAGAATACCTATGCTGGTCGGAGCGGTGACATTGAATACGCGTATTCCTTCTCGTGCACATCTTTCCGCAAAAGAATTTAGAGAAGACGCATATGAGTCGGAAGCGGCTTTACTGAATCCGAGAGACGAATATATTGTATCTCCGATTTGAATAGTACCCTGATATATCTCAATGTCCACCTGATCGGGGTCTATGTCAAACTCCGTGGCCTGAGGGCTCATGTAAAAAGGAACTGGTGTTGGAGCGGGTGTTTCTTCGGGAGGAACTGTCTCTGAAGGGCCAGTATCCGGCTGTGCGGACGAATCAGGTGCTTTTATTTCCGGAATCTCTTCATTTTCGTCAAGATTTGCAAGGTCGATGTAGTTGTAGTTGTTGCCGTGAAAGGCGTTGAGCGTCTTGTCGATTTGAATCCAGCCCTCCCGCCCCGGAAAGGTATCTGCAAACCAGTGGGAGATCTTGTCTGTATATTCGCCGGATATAAAAGACGAAAACGAAAATGTTGGGAACTTATCCAGATAGCGCTTTTCACTGAATGACTGGGTAGGACGCAACGGAATGATAAAGCCGATAACCATCATGTAGAACATGATGGCAAAAAACGGCATTGAAAGCACTATTTCCTTTGCGTTCTTTCTTTTTTTCATCTGGATTCCTTATATCAGAACTGAAAGTAAATAAACGGGTTATAGCTGTCGCCTACAAGAGATGCGGTGGACAGAACAAGCAGAATTACAGGAAAAACACTTGAGGAGATGAATTCCCAGGCAGAAGAGCCGGAGAGTTTCTCGCTGAGCTTTGAAAAGAGCATTTTTGCACACGGAGTGCAGAAAAAGCCGGATACCAGAAACAGAGTGATATTGTTGACGAATACTGTTCTTGAAATGAAATTAGAAAGCGGATTTCCGTTAAGACAGAACAGCGATTTGAATACCGTGAATCCGTCGCTCACGGAGGTAAAATGGAATAGTATCCAGCCGAACAGAACTACCAGCAGAAGATATACATGCGAGATAACCCGGTGCTTTTCAAGAAATTCACCGATGACAAACTTTTCAAGAAGCAGAAATACAAAGAAATAAATACCCCAGAGTACAAAATTCCAGCTGGCACCGTGCCATAGCCCGGTAAGAGACCATACTATAAACAGATTCAGAATGTATCTGGATTTTGAAACGCGGCTTCCGCCAAGCGGAATATATACATAGTCTCTGAAAAATGTTCCGAGGGAGATATGCCAGCGTCTCCAGAACTCTTTTACGGATCTTGACATATAAGGATAGTCAAAGTTTTCCCCGTAGTGAAGGCCTAGCATCATACCCATGCCAATTGCCATGTCGGAGTATGCCGAGAAATCAAGATATATCTGAAGTGCAAAGGCAATAATACCTGTCCATGAGCCAAGTGCACTGAGTTCGGAAAGAGCTCCTGCAGAGAAAATGGAGTCACATAAGGCACCGCATGGGTTTGCAAGAAGAGCTTTTTTCGCAAGACCAATTGCAAAACGGTTAATGCCTTTCAGAAGATTGCCCTTAGCACCGCGCTTTACAAAGAGCTCTCTTGAAATGCTCTTGTATCTCACTATGGGTCCCGCTATGCACTGATGGTAAAGAGAAGCATAGAGAAGGACGTTGTAGAATTTCGACTGCGCACTTGCATCTCCGCGGTATACATCAACGACATAGGAAAGAAGCTGGAAAGTGTAAAAAGAGATACCGATAGGAAGCGCAATGTTCTTAACAAAGTCTGGAACTTCACCAAAAATTGAGCAGAAAAGGGAGGCGTATTTGAAGAACGAAATCAGAACTATATCCGAGATTACAGCAATGAGAAGATATTTTCTTTTTTTGTCCTCGGATCTTTTTTGGGAGATTTTTTTTGCACAATACCAGGCAATGTAGGCCATGCCGACCAGCAGAAACACATACAAAGGCTCGCCCCACGCATAAAAGATTAGCGATGAGACGAGTAGAGAGATGTTTTTGCTCTTGAGCGTCGGGCATAAAAAATACGCCAGAAGCGAAAGCGGCAAAAAAGCATATATGAAAATGAGACTTGAAAAGACCATCTTCGCTCCGTTAATACCGTCAATTTATGTGATAAAAATATAGCATAAACCAGAAGATGCGTGCAATCATTTTGTAATTAAAAAGCAACTTATTGTTGCACAAATTTTGAGCCTGTTTTTTGTCGGTTTTTGTACAAGAATTTTAAGGTGATATCAAAGTGGAGGGCTAGTGGGGGAAAGATGCAATTTTCCTAAGAATTTTAGGAAAAAAAGATAAAAAAACACTTGCATTAAGTATGCTGTTTTGATATTATATCAAGGCACTTCGCACGGAGGCGGACTCTCCTTCTTTGTGGGCCTTCTGGCCTGGACGGAGGGGTTGAAACCTTCGGAGGTAAAAACATATTTTAAAGGAGAAACTCAAATGTCAGTAGTTTCAATGAAGCAGCTGCTTGAAGCCGGTGTCCACTTCGGTCACCAGACAAGACGCTGGAACCCCAAGATGGCCGAGTACATCTACTGTGAACGTAACGGCATCTACATTATTGATTTGCAGAAGACAGTCAAAAAGCTCGAGGAAGCTTATGACTTCATAAAGGAAATTGCTGCAAACGATCAGACTGTTCTTTTTGTCGGCACAAAGAAGCAGGCAACAGACGCAGTCAAGGAAGAAGCAAGCCGCGTAGGCATGTACTACGTCAACGCACGTTGGCTCGGCGGAATGCTCACAAACTTCAAGACAATGCGTACACGCATTGACCGTCTTGCACAGCTCCAGAAGATGCAGGAAGACGGAACCTTTGATATGCTTCCCAAGAAGGAAGTTATGAAACATCTTGGCGAGATGGAAAAACTCGAGAAGTACCTCGGCGGTGTTAAAGACATGAAAAAACTCCCCGGTGCACTGTTCGTAGTTGACCCGCACAAAGAGCACAATGCAATCGCAGAAGCACGCAAGCTTCACATCCCGATAGTAGCTATTGTTGACACAAACTGCGACCCTGATGAAGTCGATTACGTTATCCCTGCAAATGATGACGCTATCCGCGCAATCCGTCTTATAGCCGCCGCAATGGCAAATGCCGTTCAGGAAGGCAGACAGGGCGAGGATGCTGAGATTGTATCTCTTGATGAAGTGGTTGCCAATGCGGAAGAAGAGCCGGCTGCAGCTTCAGAAGAGGAAGAAGTTAAGGAAGAGAAGCCTGTTCGCAAACCGCGCGCTAAGAAGGCAGAAGTTGAAGAAGCTGTTGCAGCTGAAGAGAAGGCTGAAGAAGCAACTGAGGAAGAGCCCAAGCCCGCACGCAAGCCGCGCGCAAAGAAGGCAGAGGCTGAGACCGAAGCAAAGGCTGAGGAGGAATAATAATGGCATTTACAGCACAGGATGTTAAGACATTACGTGAGATGACCAATGTCGGCATGATGGACTGCAAAAAGGCACTCCAGGAAGTCGATGGAGATATGGACAAGGCTGTTGAGTGGCTCCGTGAAAAGGGCCTTGCAAAAGCCGCAAAGAAGGCAGGACGTATTGCTGCAGAAGGCATGAGCTATGCTACTGTTATTGATGGCAAGGGTGTAGTTGTAGAAGTCAACTCTGAGACTGACTTCGCTGCAAAATCCGATTTGTTCAAAGAGTTCGTTATGGGCGTTGCAAAGACCGTTGCCGACAACGGACCCGAAACAATTGAAGAACTCATGCAGTGCTATTACCCCGGCACAGAGCTCACAATTGAGCAGATTCTCCCTGAGAAGGTTATGGTTATCGGTGAAAACCTCCAGGTCAGAAGATTCGCTATGTACAAGGGCGGTGAGAGTGTTGCCTATGTTCACGGCGGTGGCAAAATTGGTGTTCTCGTAAACCTCGAGGTTGAAGGCGACATCGATGCAACTCAGATTGGTAAAGACGTTGCAATGCAGATTGCGGCTCTCAATCCACGTTTCTGGGACAAGAGTCAGGTAACAGATGATGTTCTTGCTGAGGAAAAGAAGATTGCACTTGCTCTTATGGATCAGGATCCGAAGATGGCTTCAAAGCCCGATCAGGTCAAAGAGAAGATAGTCGACGGCAAGATGAACAAGTTCTACGAGGAAAACTGCCTGCTTCAGCAGGAGTTCGTCAAAGACAACACCATGAAGGTTGAAAAGTACATTGCCAGTGCAGCAAAGGCACTCGGCGGCAGCGTAAAGTTTGTTGATGCAGTCAGATTTGCAACAGGCGAAGGAATCGAGAAAAAGGAAGAAGATTTCGCAGCAGAAGTTGCAGCGCAGATGAACGCTGGAAAGTGATTTCATAAGAACCATAAAACAACAAAGAACATTGGACCTTTTCAAAAAGGGTCCAATGTTTTTATAATTGGAAAAAGACTTTCATTAAGGTGATTTCAAGGATAATAAGAAAACTGTTAACAAGGGAAAATGGGTTGCACTAGCAGCATTTACTGCCGTTTTTATGGTTACGCTTGCTTTTGTGGACCTTCAAATGACATATGAAAGTAGCATACAACTGTATGCTTCTCTATTTTCCGGTACCTTTCCCGGTGGATATCTATATGAAGGTGCCTTCTATATTTTGATTCTTATTATTGTGGGATTCTGGTGCCTACCGATGCTTGTACTGATAAAGCTCGGTGTTCTGGCGAAGTATTCCGTTATCTGCCTGATATGGGCAAGCTGCTGATTCTCGTTCTGGCGGTTTATCTTGTTTACCTTATTAAAAAAAAACAGTCAAATACGCAGGATGCGAGTTCACACCATATTGGACATTTATGCTCTGGTCATTTGTTTTTTTTGATGATACTGTTTGCGCTGGATGAGGAACATGTACGTATTAATCTTTTGCTTGAACTTGTATATACCATATGCCTCTTCATTGAGCAGGCCTGCCTTGAAAAAGGCGTGTGCTACATTACCGAAGCCGCCTGCGACAGACTAATACTTAAAAACATCCCGCATGGTGCACTTCTTGGTGACAATTGTGAAAGCCTTTACGGCGCATTGAGGGTGTTCGGAATAGACACGCTTATGCCAATTATTGCCTCGCTGACGGCGATTTCCATGTTTGCCATACTCGTTACAAACAATCCGTGGAAAAAGGTTCAGGGCAAAGTACTTGAATCCAAGGATAGCGGAATCAGCAAACTCGCCGCAGAGAATATACGCCTTATTATTCTGGCTGAATATTTTGTGCTTCAGATGATAGTATCATTTATTATATAAGCACTACTTTTAGCAGTATGTGACGAAACATCCGCTGTATCGCAAAGATGCAGCGGATGTTTCGCATAAAACAATCATTTGTCAAAATCCCGGACAAGATCCAGGTATTTGCTGTAGCATAAGGCATATTGTGAATATTCAGGGTTTTCCCGCCTGTCTTCAATGCCGTAGTTATCTGCCAGATAGTCCGCAAGATAAGAAGAGATTTTTTTGGCGCCGAAGTAGTTTACGTGTACGCCCTGATCCTTGCACTCTGAAAACCAGTCTATAGGTTCCATTTCACATGGAATGTTCAAATCAATATAGTCTGCGCCAATTTCTCCGGCAAGAGCCTGCACGGCATCGTGACGGGAATTGCTCCAGGAAAGGTTCGGAATACTGACGATTATGAGCTTTGCATTGTTTTGAGCGCATATGCGGCTAATGTCCTTCATGCTGAGTCTGGCGGCAGCAGAGATCTCATACGGGACGTCGTTTACCGACATGTAAGGGCTTGCATCCCACCAGATGGGATCAACAGTAGGGTCAAGATTATATCCCTTCAGTTCATCGGTGTTAGTGAAGTCTTTCTTTAGACTGCCTGCCTTCGTGCCAATAAGCTTCCATCTGCTGTGGTACTGGAGAAGCGGAACGTAGTCCTTGAGGCGCGTAAAAGCGTATTTTCCAATTGAACAGTCGACATAGAGCGTATCGGCTTCAACTAACACAACTTTTGGATGCTGGTTTTTGAAACCTGCCTTTACAAAATCAACAGTTTCACATATTGGCTGGGCTGATGTGGACGAGACGTAAGAAGTAATACCGCGTCTGCCCCACATCTCCATCGGGTTGTATGACTCATATGCTTGGGAATCTCCGACGATGAGAACATCAACTGTCCCAGGAACTTCACCTAGAAGGGTGTTGCCGGAAAGGGCATCAGTCGCATCTTCCGTATAGTTGTTCCTTGGGTACAAAAGCCATGAGAAGAGAGCGGTAAATGCAATAAGAAGTATAAAGATATATGTAATTCCGAGCAGCCTGTTCTTAGTCATATCACACCTCAGAATTTTGCATAGATCGGTTCAACGTAAGTATAGCCAGAACCATACCCGCCGAACACAACCAGAATCATCAGCATAGCGACAAAAACGAGTGCCTTTTTAAAGGTGCTCATTTTATATATTCTATCTCTGATATCCACACCTTTTTCACGAATAAGCGAATAAACAACAAGAAATACAGCGAACACGATAAGAAGAATATAGTCAGCCTTCTCAAGTCCATAATTGAAGAGCTTTCCGGTAATAAGGGATGTAAAACGTAAATCAGTAACCATCTTTTTCAGCATAGTAAAACCACGCTTTACAGTATCACACCGGAAAAACATCTCGCCCAGATTAACGAGCAGGAATGTACGTAGAATCCGCAGAATTTTTATGACAATGCAGTTCCTGTCAATCTTTGTTGCGCTGTAGAATTTAAGCAGCAGCGGTTCAACAAGATTACCATTAAGTATCAGCACAAAATGAAACATGCCGAAGAAAACAAAGGTCCATCCTGCACCATGCCAAAGGCCGTTACAGAGCCAGACGCAGATGAGCGCGACTGCTCCTGTAAGTAGCGGCCCGAAATGCTTTCCGAGATTTTTTCTGGAGCTGCTTGTCAGCTTTTTCATCGGCTTTGACATGGAAATGGGATAAAAAATATAGTCAGTAAACCATCTGCCTAGTGTAATGTGCCATCTGGTCCAGAACTCTGATATTGTTTTTGAAAGAAACGGGAATCTGAAATTCTCTGGGAGTATTATTCCGAATAGCTCCGCACTTCCGATGACAATATCCATAGTACCGGAAAAGTCCATATAGAGCTGGAATGTATAGCACAATGTGCCAATTACAAGGGCTCCTCCGTCAAAGAGGTTAAGCCCGTAATCTGTAAAGCAGCTTCCGACAAAATTGTTAACTCGATCTGCAACCAGCATGCGCTTTATCATGCCGAAAAGAATACGAAGCGCTCCATAGAAAATATTCTTGTACTCAAGGTCTTTGCCTTCAAATAGCTGTGAGGCTGTTTCGCCGTACCTGCACATCGGACCTTCCATTATCTGCGGGAAGAAGCAGAGATACAGTGAGAGCCTTCCAAGATGATGATCCGCATCAACAACGCCACGGTTCACATCTATTATGTAAGATGCGGCCATCATTGTATAAAAGGATATTCCAAGGGGAAGGGCATATCTCCGTACAGGGAGAGACAACCCGGGAATGTTTTTGAATAGTTCATTAAGGCTGCTGTTAAAGAATGCGGAGTATTTAAGTACTGCAATTATTCCGAAGCAAACAAGAAGTGCGGCGGCAGTAATAAGGTTTTTTCTTTTTTTAAATTTTTCTTTGACCGGCTTCTTCTCATCCCTGCCGAGACCTTCGCACATCTGTTTCATTTTGAGATTTTGCTTATCCAGAAGAATGCCACAGTAGTATACACTCAAAGTGGTGACGGCAAGGTAGACAATAAGTTTGCCGGAACTTACTATATAGAAGGCAATGCTAGAAACAAGCAACACAATCCACCTGAGCTGTTTGGGACTCAGGTGGTAGATAAGAAGTACTATTGGAATAAATATAAAAATAAAAGCCAGAAACTTAAAAGAGGTCATTCTTCCTGTAGTCTGGAAATCATTTTCCAGAGAGCATCTGCACTATTGAAATTTGAAGGTATTATTTCAACAGCTGGAACAGTGATATCAAAATTATCCTCTATTTCGGCTACCAGTGCCAGAATGGACAAAGACGGAAGAAGGTGTTTGTCAATTAGTCCGTCTTCATTTTCATAGTCGATACCCGGCTGGATATCTTCAAGAATATCAAGTAATTCTTCCATAATGAATACCTCGCAGGTTAGGGATTGTAGTTGGGAGTGTTCAGGGGATATGTTTCGGTAATATCTCTGACAAGGTGCAGTTTGCCGCTTGTGTCGCGAATGTAAACTGAAGGAAGAGCTCTGCTTAAAAATGCTGCGATTCCTTCCGTCATGCAATATGCACCGGTATTTTTAAATACTAAAATGTCCCCGATTTCTAAGGAATAGGGCAGCTGCTTAAGTAAAATATCATTGACAGAGCATAGCGAACCGCACACCGTAAAAGACTGTCCATCTTCGCATAATCTTTCCGGAATTACATCCAGAAGGGGTTTCTTCATGGCCATCATCTGACCATAATATACTATGTGGTTCATTCCTCCGTCAACAATGGCAAAGTGACCGTTTTTATTGCTCTTAACGTCAGCAACTCTAGTGACATATAATCCGCAGGAAGCGGCAATGCTTCGCCCCAGCTCAAGTTTAAAATGACACTTACTATTCATGCCTGATACAAGACTGGAGAATGTTTCAAAGTATTCGTGCTCGTTAAATTCTTCTCCCTCAAAGTACGCAACTGGGAATCCGCCGCCATATTCAATTTCAGACGGAGAAAAACCGAAGGATGACAAAGAGCAAATAAATGAGTCAAGATACTCAATTTCAGCTTTTAGTTTTTTCAGAGATGTTTTTTGGGTTCCGGAAAAATACTGTATTCCGGAGATGCTTATTAGATCTCCATGTGCCTTTATGATTTCCGTTATTTCTTCTTCCGTGATACCAAACTGATTTCCGGATGTTAGGCGGAGAAGCACTTTAATTTCAGTACCATACTTTCTGCACAAAGATTCAAGAAGGCGATACTGTGAAACGGATTCAACAGTGAAAGTCCCCGTGCATAGACCCTCTGAAAAGAGTTTGTCAATAAAGGGTTCGGATTTGTTTACCCCAGAGATTACGAGCTTATCCGGAGATATGCCCAGATTTAGACAAATATTGCACTCACCTTCGGAGCAGACTTCAAATCTGTCTACAAGGTCATCTGCCTCTCTAACAATGAAGGGATTAGCCTTTACAGCATATACAAGAGCAATGTTTTCTCCGATGGATGATTTTATATGTTTTATTCTGTTCCTCAGTACTGATGAATCAAATATGTAGGCTGGCGATACAATTTCGCTGTAGTTCACGGTTTTCTTTTCGAAGCAAAAGCTTCAAGCTCCTTTCGGTCGATTTTCCCGTTCTTTGTGAGCGGAAAGGAGTCAAGCCTTACTAGCTTGTTTGGAACCATATATGAGGGTAGCATTTCGGATGCGCATTTCAAAACATCAGAAACATCGGACTGCCCGACGAAAAAGGCATACAGACGGCTCTTTCCTTGGTCATATATGCAGCAGCATCTTTCAACACCTGGTGTTTTTTCTATTGAACTTTCAATTTCCTCAAGCTCAATTCTGTGCCCCTGATGCTTTATCTGAAAGTCTTTTCGGCCGGTAAAATAGTATTCGCCACATTCATTGAAATAACCGAGGTCCCCGGTATGATAGATTCTTTCATAGTAAAAAGGATTGCTGCTGTTCTGGCAGAAGGCTCTGTCTGTCTGCTCAGGATTGTTGTAGTATCCTATAGCAAGAGCTGTACCGCTGACACAAATCTCACCTTCTCGCCTGGGTGAGGTCACAACTTTTCCGGCTTCGTCAAGAAGAAATACGCGCTCGTTATTAAAAGCTTTTCCGATAGGTATTCTGCCGCTGTAATCTCGGCTAGGGTCAATAATATGATAGGTACAGTTGCAGGTTATTTCCGTGGGGCCGTAGAGGTTTATGAAAGTGGTATCAGGCAGATGTTCCATCCAGTTCTTGAGGTGTTTTTCCGGCATTACTTCGCCCGAAAACATTACTCTTTTAAGCGCTTGAGGAACTTTATAGTCTAGCCCGTGGAAAGCAGTAATTAGACAAAGTGCGGATACCGCCCAGATCATGGTTGTGACTTTACCTTCACAAAGAAGGTCCAGAAGCTCAGCAGGCCTAGAAAACAGAGACTTCGGAACAATGATGAGACTTGCAGAGGCAAAAAGTGAGCAATAGATGTCTTTTACAGACACATCAAAGTCAAACGGCGCCTGGTTTGCGAGAATGTCTTTATCATTAATCCCAGATACACTTACAAGTTCTGGGATGAAATCAAGAACGCTTCTGTGACTAATTAACACACCCTTCGGCATTCCAGTTGAACCGGACGTAAAGTTTGCATAGAGGGGATCCGTGTCTATCATTTCCTGCCTTATGCTACTCAGAGCATCAAAACATATTTCATGCGACTTGAGGCTTTCTATGTCAATAAGACGGATATCCAAACCCTCCGAGATGCTGTCTGCTCTTTGGAAATGAGCGCTATCCGTTATGATTATCTCGGGTTTGAGCGCCTCAAGAATACTTTTGATTCTGACATCAGGGAGATCCGGATTCAACAGGACATAAAAGCCGCCGGCATACACGGCACCGAAAAATGCGGTCAGAGCATTAATTCCTTTTTCCATAAATAATGGAATGGGCGAACATCTTTTGATTCCTTCTTCCAGAAGGGCAGAACCTGCAGCTTTGCTGGTACTAATCAACGTGCCGTAGCTTATACTGCCTAGTTCATCTGTAACTGCAATCTTATCAGGAAAATGCTCAGCACTATATTCAAGATATTCAAGAACATTTTTCATAGTATATAGATTCCCAACATAGAAAGAACCTGCCGCAAATTATATTTGTACCAGGTTCCTTCTTAGATTATTCGACTGAAATCATGTAGTAGTAAACGGGCTGACCTCCGTTGACGACCGAAACCTCGGCGTCAGGGAATACCCCTGATATGATGCCGCACACGCCATCCGCGTCTTCGGCGCTCACATCATTTCCGTAATACACGGTTATATACTCGGGGTTTAAATCGTTGAATGACCAAGAAAGCTCACTGAACAGAGTCTTGAGGTTCGTGTAGCTTCCGACAAGCTTTCCATCAAGAAGAGCAAGGTATTCGCCGGCATGAATTGCATATCCGTCAAAATCGCTGTCTCGTGCAGCATATGTCACCATTGCGGTGTGGACATTTTCAATTGCGGAATTCATATCATCAATTATCTGCTGTTTATCTGCGCTGGGGTTAAAGTTCAGAAGAGCCGAAATTCCCTGCGGGATAGTTTTTGTCTGTATTACGATGACTTCTTTTTCCGTGAGCGGGATGCACTGCTGTGCAGCCATGATAATGTTCTTGTTGTTTGGGAAGACAAATACCGTCTTAGCCGGAGTTCTGTTGATTTCCTTCAGAATATCGTCGGTAGACGGGTTCATGGTCTGTCCGCCTGTGACTATGGTGTCGGCACCGAGTTCCTTGAAAAGATCCGCTATTCCGTCACCTGCACACACAGTTACAATGCCGTACTCTTTTTCGGGAGCAAGAACCTCATCGCTCTGCTCAAGGTCATCTGTGCTGATGGCCTTTTTGCCTTCAAGAAGGTCATCATGCTGCTGACGCATGTTTTCAATTTTTGCAAGTTCCAGAGTACCGTACTTTGATGACTCCGTGAGCGCATCACCAGGAATGTCAGTGTGCACATGAACTTTGAAAATGTCGTCATCCTCGCTGATAACAAGACTGTCGCCTATGGAGCTTAAAAAGGCCCTGAACGGATCAAGATTGATTGTCGGACGGATTTTCTTGACTATGAAGACAGTATCGTATGTAAATGTGATATCCTCGTCTGTAAAAGCCGAGAATGCACCATTGTCCTCACTGTAGCTGCTGCTTTCTCCGCCGGATACAATCTCTTCTCGAAGCGAGGCCAGAATGGCTTCTAGAATAACCATATAACCTTTGCCGCCTGCATCAACGACACCGGCCTTTTTAAGTACAGGGTTCAATTCCTGCGTGTTTTCGAGAGCCTCATTTCCGGCTTTGATGGCGCACATCAGTGTTCCTTCAAGATCTGCACCGAGATTTGCGGCCTTATATGCACTTTCCGAGGCAAGTCTTGAGACAGTGAGAATGGTTCCTTCCGCAGGTTTCATAACAGCATTGTATGCTGCTTCAACACCGTCATTCATCGCGGCGGCAAATTCCAGAGCACCTGCACTGTCCAGACTCTTGAGCCGTTTTGCAATGCCTCTGAAAAGAAGCGAGAGGATAACTCCAGAGTTTCCTCTTGCACCGCGCAGAAGTGCAGAAGCCGTGCAGTCAGCGGCATCGGAAACTGAAGAGAAATTCTTTTTTCTAAGCTCCGTTGCGGCATACTGCATGGTAAGACCCATGTTCGTACCCGTGTCTCCGTCAGGGACAGGGAAAACATTCAGCTCATTTATTTTTCTTTCATTTGCATGAAGCGCCTGCTCCGCACACAGAATCATTTCCTTGAACGAAGTAGCGTCGATATAATCTTTCATTTTCACTCCATAATAGCGTCTACATAGACATCAACAGACTTTATAGGCACGCCGGTCTGGGAGTTGAGCTTGTAGCTTACTTCATTCATAATACTTGAGCATACGGCAGTGATGTTGACGCCCTGGTCGACACCAATATGAAGTTCCAAAGTGATGGAACCATCATCGTTACCGTGAACCTTGACACCCTTGCTCATGGATTCACGCCTTAACAACTGCCATGGTCCGCCTTCCTTTGAACATGCAACCATGCCCTTAACGCCAAAGCAGCTTGTTGCAGCTTCACCTGCAAGGTTTGTAAAGACTTCATCTGAAATACGGATTCTTCCGGTATCTGTTTCAACCTTAATCATGGAAAACCTCCTGCTCAAATCGTGAGTAATTATTATATTATAATAATGTAAAAAAGGCAATAAGTGAAAAGAAACAGAAAAATCGTTAAAAAATACGCAAACAGCGGCCTTTTTCGGCATTAGTCATGTTGATATTTCACCATTCAGATGGTATATTAAATAAGTTAGATTTCTAATGGAAACTTTATATAGGAGATATAAAAATGATTAAACGCAGCTTTAAATCCATGGACGGTAATAACGCTGCCGCCCACGTATCCTATGCATTTACTGAAGTTGCTGCAATCTATCCTATCACACCGTCAAGCCCGATGGCTGACTTTGTTGATCAGTGGAGTGCAGCAGGACGCAAGAACATTTTCGGTACAACCGTAAAAGTTGAAGAAATGCAGGCTGAGTCTGGTGCGGCAGGTGCTGTTCACGGATCACTTAACGCAGGTGCTCTAACAACAACCTACACTGCATCCCAAGGTCTTCTTCTTATGATTCCGAACATGTACAAGATAGCCGGCGAACTGCTCCCCGGTGTCTTCCATGTTTCAGCCCGTGCTCTTGCAAGCCACACACTTTCCATCTTCGGTGACCACAGTGACGTCATGGCATGCCGCCAGACAGGTTTTGCAATGCTTTGTGAAAGCAATGTTCAGGAAATCATGGACCTTTCTCCTGTTGCACATCTTGCAGCAATCAAGGGCCGCGTACCCTTCCTTAACTACTTTGATGGATTCCGCACAAGCCACGAAATCCAGAAGATTCAGGTCTGGGACTACGAAGACCTCGCAGATATGCTTGATATGAAGGCAGTCGAGGAATTCAGAGCACGTGCGCTCAACCCGAACCATCCGACTATGCGCGGTTCACATGAGAACGGAGATATCTTCTTCCAGAACCGTGAAGCATCTAACACTTACTATGAAAACATTCCTTCAGTCGTTGAAGAGTACATGGGCAAGATAAACGAGAAGCTCGGTACTGATTATCAGCTGTTCAACTACTACGGCGCAGCCGATGCTGAGAACGTAATAGTAGCCATGGGCTCCATCTGCGATGTTGCAGAGGAAGTTATTGACTATCTTATGGCAAAGGGTGAAAAAGTCGGCCTTCTGAAAGTCCGTCTCTTCAGACCTTTCTGCCCGGACAAACTCGTTGCAGCTCTTCCAAAGACCTGCAAGAAGATTGCGGTACTCGACCGCACAAAGGAACCCGGCGCACAGGGCGAGCCTCTTTATCTCGACGTTGTTACCGCGCTTCATAATGAAGGCCTCGACAACATAAAGGTTATTGGCGGACGTTACGGTCTCGGCTCAAAGGATACTCCTCCTGCTTCCGTATTTGCAGTATTTGCAGAGCTCAAGAAGGATGAGATGAAGAGCCAGTTCACAGTCGGTATTGTTGACGACGTCACCAATCTCTCACTTGCTGAGGAAAAGGCTCCTTCAACAACACCAAACGGCACTATCGAGTGCAAGTTCTGGGGCCTCGGCGGCGACGGAACAGTCGGTGCAAACAAGAACAGCTGCAAGATTATTGGCGACCATACCGACAAGTATGTTCAGGCCTACTTCCAGTATGACTCCAAGAAGACAGGCGGCGTAACAGTCAGCCATCTTCGTTTCGGTGACAAGCCGATTAAGAGCCCGTACTACATCAATCAGGCAGACTTCGTTGCATGCCATGTTCCTTCCTACATCCAGAAGGGATTCCCAATTGCACGTGACGTTAAGCCCGGCGGAATTCTCCTTATTAACAGCCAGTGGACATTTGACGAGCTCGAAGAGCATCTCGATGCCGCATCAAAGCGCTACATCGCAGAGAACAATGTCCAGCTTTACATGATTAATGCTATTGATCTTGCAAAATCAATCGGAATGGGCAAGCGTACCAATACAATACTCCAGAGCGCATTCTTCTCACTTGCAAAGGTTCTTCCTGAAGAAGAAGCTATCGGCTACATGAAAGATGCAGCACTTCACTCCTACCTCAAGAAGGGTCAGGATGTTGTTGACATGAACTACGCCGCAATCGATGCCGGCGCAACCGCATACAACAAGGTTGAAGTTCCCGCAAGCTGGAAAGATGCCAAGGATGTTGCAAAGGGCGAGAAGAAAGAGGGCCTTGAAAAGACAGTCAAGATGGTTGAGAACATTCTTGATCCCGTCGACAAGATGGACGGCGACAGCCTTCCTGTCTCCACTTTCGTTGATCACGCAGACGGCACATTCGAGCTTGGCGCATCCGCATACGAGAAGCGCGGCATAGCTGTCAGCGTTCCCGAGTGGGATGCCGAGAAGTGCGTACAGTGCAACAACTGCGCATTTGTCTGCCCGCATGCCACAATCCGTCCGTTTGCACTTACTGAAGAAGAGGCAAAGAATGCACCTGCACAGACAAAGCTTGCTGATATCAAGGTCGGCAAGGGCAAGGGCGTTTATAAGTTCACAATGGCTGTCTCTCCGCTCGACTGCATGGGATGCGGTGTCTGCATCAGCCAGTGCGCAGTAAACGCAATTGAAATGAAACCTCTTGAGAGCCAGACGGCAGAACAAGAAGTCTTCGACTACATGGTTAAGAACGTCAGCGAGAAGAAGGATATGTTCAGTGCAGACAACGTCAAGTTCAGCCAGTTTGCACAGCCGTACCTTGAGTTCTCAGGTTCATGCGCAGGATGTGCCGAGACTTCATATGCACGTCTCATCACTCAGCTCTTCGGTGATCACATGATGGTTTCCAATGCAACAGGATGCTCCTCAATCTGGGGCGGCCCGGCTGCAACATCACCGTACACAGTAAACAAGGAAGGAAAAGGACCTTCATGGGCCAACTCCCTCTTTGAAGATAACGCAGAGCACGGACTCGGACTCTTCCTCGGACAGAAGAAGATTCGTGACGACATGCTTGAGGATGTCAAGTTCATCGCTGAAAATGCCAAGGACGAGGCTGCCAAGGCAGCTGCTCAGGAATGCATCGACACATGGAACGACGGCAACCTCAACCAGGAGCCTTCAAAGAAGCTGATAGCAGCTCTTGAAGCTCTCTCATGCGACTGTGCACAGCGCGCCAACATCCTTGCAAAGAAGGATTACCTCAACAAGAAGTCACTCTGGATCTTCGGCGGTGACGGATGGGCATTCGATATAGGCTACGGCGGCGTTGACCACGTACTTGCATCCGGTGAAGATGTCAATATCTTTGTATTCAACACTGAAGTTTACTCCAACACCGGCGGACAGGCATCCAAGGCATCCAACATAGGCCAGGTCGCACAGTTTGCAGCAGCAGGTAAGGAAATTAAGGCAAAGAGCCTTGCAGAGATGGCAATGACCTATGGTTACGTTTACGTTGCACAGATTGCAATGGGTGCAAACAAGGTTCAGACCCTCAAGGCAATTGCTGAAGCTGAAGCATACAAGGGACCGTCTCTCATTATTGCATACGCACCTTGCGAGATGCATTCAATCAAGGGCGGCATGGAGAACTGCCAGAAGGAAATGGACAAGGCAGTCAAGTGCG
>R27__coassemble_576_pt1 | contig 22127 bp, 24 predicted proteins | sample R27__metabat2_high_PE_050 | metagenome-assembled genome bin R27 | reverse complement strand
TTTGTTAATATATTGTGAATAAACAAAACTGTCTGTTTTTTTAAGCTTATATTAAGGATAAAATAGTAATATTCAGTAGATAAAGGGGGCAGAGAAAAAGTTGATTGAAGTAAAGAATTTGACAAAAAACTATGGTACTCATACTGCAGTATCTGACCTGTCTTTTACAATAGAAGACGGGCATATTTATGGTCTGCTTGGTCCAAACGGAGCAGGTAAATCTACGACAATGAACATAATGACCGGATGTCTTGCTGCTACATCCGGTGAAGTCATTATCGGAGGATATGATATTTTTGAAGAACCAAAGGAAGCAAAAAAGCTTATTGGTTATCTTCCGGAAATTCCCCCACTTTATGTTGAGCAGACGCCACGCGAGTATCTCACATTTGTTGCGCAGGCTAAGGGCATAAAAAAGGATGATTTGGAAGACGAGATTGATAAGGTCGTTGAAGAAACACACATAGAAGATGTGGAAAATCGTCTTATTAGTCATCTATCAAAGGGATACAGGCAGAGAGTTGGCATTGCTCAGGCACTTCTTGCTAATCCAGAAGTCATTATTCTTGACGAGCCTACAGTAGGTCTTGATCCAGTTCAGATAATTGAAATAAGAGATCTTATCAAGAAGCTCGGGCAGTCTCACACAGTTATCCTTTCTTCGCATATTCTTTCTGAAGTCCAAGCTATCTGCGATGAGGTCATAATTATCCATAAAGGCAAACTAATCGCATTTGACAAGCCTGAAAACCTTGAAAAAGCTGCCATTGGCGGAAACAGAGTTGAGATTACCGCAGAAACTAGCGTTGCACAGATAAAAAAGATTCTTTCAAATGTTGACCATATCACAGATATTGAACCGGTTGAAAGCAGACGTAAAAAGAGTCATGTCATTCTTAAAGTGGACGTGGACGAGCCTGGTGAAGTATGCCGAGATATCTTTTCTGCATTTATGGAAGCAGGCAAGACTCTGCTTCAGGTTACACCTATCAAGATGTCACTTGAAGACGTATTTGTTGATTTGACAACAAATGATGATGAAGAATACGAAGATGATGACGAAGAGGAGGATGATGACGAATGACTGCTGTATTCAAGCATGAGTTATCCATTTATTTCAACAGCATGCGTGCTTATTTCTTTGGTGCATTTCTGCTTCTCTTCACAGGTTTAGGTGCACTGGTATACAACATAAATGCCTCAGTTGCCAACTTTGAATATGTTCTGAGCTTTATTTCTATAATATTTGTTATTCTCGTTCCAGTACTGACAATGCGTATTTTTGCAGAAGAGCGCAAACAGAAGACAGACCAACTGCTCTACTCTCTTCCAATTTCCTCTTCAGAAATAGTAATTGGGAAATTCCTCGCTCTAGCTTTTGTGTTTGCTCTTCCAATGATTCTCATTTGCACTTATCCCTTTATTTTTTCCAGATTCGGCGATGTATACCTGCCGACATCATATGGTTCAATACTAGCATTCTTTTTCCTTGGCCTTGCACTTATCAGTATCGGCATGTTTATTAGTTGCCTGACCGAATCGCAGGGCGTTGCCGCAGGTGTCTGTGTCGGAGTTATGCTTTTCATTTACTACTGCTCCACACTTGCAAATTACGTCTCGTCAACTGCCATGGGTGCTCTGATTGGTCTTGCTGTATTAATTATTGCAATTGCATTCATAGTTAAACTGCTTACCAAATCAGACTTTGCCGCTATTGGAACAGGTTTTATCCTTCTTGCAGCACTTGTAATCATATTTTTCGTTAAGAATGAAACACTTGAAGGACTGCTTCCGAGCATAATGTCAAAAATCAGTCTATATTCCCGCTTCAATTCATTTGTTAACGGAATATTTGATTTAACCGCATTAATTTACGATATTAGTGTTATAGTATTCTTCCTGTTCCTCTGTGTACAGGCGCTTGAAAAAAGGAGGTACAACGGATGAGCTCCTTTAAAGATTTTATTGAGAAAAATAAAGACAATCTTAAATCGAAGTCCATGAAGATGGGCGGCTACAGCTTCGGTATCACCTTGCTTCTCATTGCAGTTCTCGTTTTAGTAAATATTGCCGTCTCAGCTCTTCCAAGTACATGGACGCATTATGACATTTCCTCAATGCGCCTTTACAGCGTGACAAGTTCCACAAAATCAGTAGTTCAGAATCTTGACAAGGATGTAACAATATACTGGATTACACAGGCCGGCGAGGAAGATGCGGTTATTGAAAAACTGCTTGACGTGTATAAGGCACAGAGCAGTCATCTTAGTGTGGACAAAAAGAACCCGGATGTATATCCAACCTTTGCCTCACGTTATACCGATAGTGCCGTACAGAACAATTCACTTGTTGTCGAATGCGGAGACAGATACCGCTATATTCCCTATGACTCCATTTATATTGCCGACACATCAGACTACTATACAACAGGCTCTGTTGCATATGAGTTTGACGGAGAAGGAATGATTACAACCGCTATTAACTATGTTATTTCCGATGATCTTCCAAAGATTTATATACTCGGCGGTCATGGTGAAGCGGAAATATCTGATGATTTCTTACTAGCTATTGAACGTCAAAACTACGAAACTGAAGACCTGTCTCTTCTTACAGTTGATGAAATACCCGAAGATGCAAGAGCAATTCTTATCAATGCTCCGACCAGTGATATTTCATCCAAGGAAGCAACAATGCTCCGCAATTATCTGTCCAGCGGCGGAAAGCTTATTGTACTATCCGGTCCGCAGGATACAGAAAAGCTGACAAATCTCCATTCCATTGCCGAATACTATGGTATTGGGTTTTATGATGGTGTAGTTATCGAAGGAAACCGTGGTTATTATGCATATGGTAAGCCCTACGCACTCTTACCGGATTTCGGTGATTCGGAAATCACTTCAGAGCTCTCAGAAAACAACAATAATGTCCTGCTGTTCATCACGCAGGGACTTGATACATCTGCTGTAAAAACCGGATATGTTGTTACTTCCCTGCTGAGAACATCGGATGATGCTTTTTCCAAGATTGCTGGATATAATCTTGATACATACGAAATTGAAGACGGAGACATAGGCGGTCCGTTTTCACTGGGTGTAACAATTGAAGATACTAAAACGGATGCAGCAATCGTTTGGATTTCGACTGATGCGTTAATTGATGATACAGTCAACGAATACTCTTCAGGCGCCAACTGCGACTTTTTCATGAATTGTGTTTCATGGGCAATCGGAGAAAATGAAAGTATCGCAATAAGAAGCAAATCTTTGGATTACAACTATCTTACTATCAGTTCCTCGCAGGCAACCTTCATTAAGATTTGCATAATCGGAATTATTCCGGTGCTGTACCTGCTTTACGGAATTGATGAAGTAATAAGGAGGAAAAAGCGTGTATGAAACGTAAAAAAACCATAATAATCCTTATTGCTCTTCTGGTCGTCTTTGTAGGTATCATAATTGCCGAGAAGACTATTACCCGCCATGTTGATAAAATAAACACGGTTGATGAAGTAATATTTGAAATCAGCCCGGAAAATCTTGATGGTATCAAATGGAAAACTAGTGACGGCGAAGGCCTTGAATTCCAGAATATTGACGGGAAATGGGTTTGCCTTGAAGATGAGAATTTCCCTGTGGATCAGGATGCATTCAGCGATTTTCTCAGCCACTTTAAGTCTGTTCATGCAAGCTTTATCATAGAGGATGTGGAAGATTTTGCGCAGTATGGCCTCAGTAATGAGGAGTGCTTAATATCATTCAAAACCTCTGACGGTGAATCAACTATGAAGCTCGGCGGATACTCTGTTATGGATTCCAAGAGATATATTAACCTCGGCGAAGATACAGTGTATCTTGTCGATGATGACCTGTACAACTACATCTCAAATGACAAGGACGATTTCATGAAGCATGATGTCGCCCCAAACTTTGACATAGTTAATTCGGTTGTAACCGGTGGGTCTGCTGCCGTCAATGCAGTGCTTGACGAAGAAGGAGAACACACATATAACGACAAGTATACATTCTATAATCTGGTTTCCGGAAATTATCAGCCGCTTGATACGAGCAAAATGGAAACACTTATCTCACGGCTTACTGAGCTAAAGAACACAGATTATGCAACATATACCGCCACATCAGACGGTCTTGAAAAGTATGGCATGGACAAGCCAGAGATTACATTTACTGTCAGCGGTAAGGATTCGGATGAAAAAGATTTGTATTTCACCTTTAATGTTTCTTCGGTAGATACTGGAGAAAAAGATGAAGATGACCAGGAAATCTTTAATTACTACTGCAGATTTGATGAAAGCGACATAATCTACAACCTCTCGCAATCAAATTATGAGTATTTCTCAGCCGTATCCTACAACACACTGCGTCCCGCTTTTGTTCTAAACATGAATTGGGAAGACATGGAATCCATGAGTGTAATACTTGAAGATAAAACATATGTAATTTCAAAAGAATTACCTGTTGAAGAAAATGAAGAGGATACTTCAGAAGATGCGTCTGATAATACTTCAGAAGAAGAAGTAAAATTCTATATTAACGGAACAGAAATCGATGTATCTGAAATTGAAAGTCAGTTAGATTACCTGGCTATCAATACTTTTACTGACGAAAAAGCTGAAAAGCCGCTTGAACTCAGCTTTACTATTAATCTCAGCAATGAGCAGTATCCTTCTTTCAAAGTCGACATATACCAGTACAATGGTGACGACTGTCTTGTATATCTGAATGGAAATTGCCTCGGTCTAATGTCAAGGACACTTGCGGTTGCTCTCGAAGAATCAGTTAATAAAATTGTTTTAAGTCTTTAAACTTTCAGCGAAACTGCAAAAATGTTTTTTTTGCATAGTTTCAAAAATTAATAAAGAAAATCCTCAGAAAAGTGGAAATAATTCACATTTCTGAGGATTATTAGTACCCGGGGTTCTGCAAAAAGTAAGAGTTGCAATGTTCCTCTTATACCTTATTCATACTTAATTCAATTATCTTTTCACATAGATGCGGATAATCAATTCCTTCAATCTTCGCAGCTTTTGGGATAAGCGAATTAGGCGTCATTCCTGGAAGCGTATTTACCTCAAGACACCATGCTTTCCCCTCTTCATCAAGAATAAAGTCGGTTCTTGAATAAACGCTTAACTTCATTGCCCTATGAAATCTGAGAGCTAAATCCTGAAGCATTCTTGTTTCTTCATCAGTTAACTGTGCCGGGCATATTTCAGCAGCAGCCTCGTCACCGCTCTGATACTTGGAAACATAGTCAAAAAACTGGCCGCTTTCAGGCGGTACGATTTCAATAGGTGAAAGTGCTTTATCTCCAAGGACAGGAACTGTTAACTCTCTGCCGTTAATTTTCTTTTCTACTAAAATATCGCTTCCGTACTTTTTGATCTGTTCAAGCGCCTGTTCGTATTCGCTTTGCGTATCACATACATAAACGCCTATTGAGCTTCCTCCGTCAATCACCTTAACAACACACGGAGCACAGTCAGCCTCAGGAGGCGTCGGAATTCCGTTTTGAATCATTACCAGCTTGGCCACAACTTTATCCATAGCCATAGCGCTTCCAAGCGCACTGCTTCCTGTATAAGGAACTCCTAGCAAATCCAACGCCGCCTGAATCTTTCCGTCTTCGCCGTCTTTTCCGTGAAGTCCCAGAAAAACGCAGTCTGCAATTGAGCAGATTTCAAGAACACCTTTTCCGATATGTGAATTGCTTTTAAACTTTCTGGTTGCTTTAATTGCTTCAATATCGGGTTCCTCATGCTCAATCTGAACATTCCCGCAAAAGCCGTCAGCTACATCAAAAGCGTCCTCAAGCTTTCCTTCATAGTCCTCAAGGCCAAAAAACATATCTACAAATATAGCCTTATGTCCAATCGATCTCAAAGCCTTGCAAACATTAGTAGCGGTAACGAGTGAAACGTGTCTCTCTGTACTTATTCCGCCACCTAAAACAACAATTTTCATAGTTTCTTTCTTCTTCTGGTGCTTTCTTTTCTTGATCTGCCTCTTCTTCTTGCGAGCATTGCCTTTTGACGATAGAAACTCAGCATATCATCATCTGCCTTATATAACAGTCTGTTGGCTGCCAGAAGATTGTCCGCTCCTTTCTTGAACTTGATTCTCAAAAGATATTTGCCATGGTCATCACATGAATATATGTTCATGTATCTTCCGTCGCCCTGATTAATCCATTTTAAACTGTGCATTTTTTGTGCACATACTGGACAGTTTAACGTGGATATTCTTGGGTCACTGAACGCAGTAGCTTTACTTTCATATCCGTCGTAATAATCATGAAATAAAGCCTCAGGAGCTTCCGGGTTATCCGGAACAGGAATAGCTGATGCCATGCGTTCAGCAAGTATTTTACCCGCCTTGTCATAATTTTTGATACCATCAACCATGTCAAGATGCTCACACACTTTTGCTGTATGATATGCATCACCCAAAGCATCATGAGCAATTCTCGTCTGTTCTATCTCGAAATGCTCCATAGCATCTGCAAGAGACTTCTGATTCTTATCCCCGCCTGTCTGAACATTGTATATAAGCTGAAGATTCTTCCAGTCGGATATCCAGTCCCAGTCAAGGTCATGAATAATGATGTTCTGTTCCATGATGTTTTTGTCATCACAGCCCCAGGTTAAAAACACAACATCGTCTCCGCAGAATTCGTGAAGCTTCTTTAGCGCTACCGGGAACGGATACCCTTCAGACAGTCTGTCATAATCAAATCCGGTCAGCTTCTTAACCTGATAATGCATCTTTCTGAAGTACTTCGGACGAACATCAATAGAAAACTCCTCGCCGGCGGTCATATCGTCATTCAGTTTTACAGCACCTATCTCAATTATTTCGCCCCTAAGATGAATGGGAAGTCTGTTGAAGACAGGTGAGTCGGACCTCATTGCCTGGTTCCATTCGAGGTCAAGCACTACATATCTCAAAGTATTTTCTCGTTTCTAAAGTATCTAATTTAATCTGATCTGACAGTTTACTCAGACTGTCAAACTTTTTTTCTTCTCTAATAAAATTATAGAAATCTATTCTAGCCGGAGAATTATACAAATTACCTTCAAAATCAAGCAGGTGGGTTTCTACGCTTACCTTGCCTTCATTTGAAACTGTCGGTCTAACCCCTATGTTTGTGACAGCAATGTACTCTTTATTGTCACTCAGTACTGCTTTTGTTGCATATACGCCATGTTTTGGAACAATAACACCTTCAGGAAAAAACATGTTGATAGTCGGTGCATCCAGTTTCTGTCCAAGATGGTACCCGGAATGAACTGTATCTGAAAGACAGTGAGGATGACCAAGAAATAGATTTGCCCTCTCAATATCACCATCACTGATTAATGTGCGTATATAAGTTGAGGAAACAGTTACACCGTCAATTCTAACCTCTGGTATAACATCTGCGCCTATACCATGCTCTTTGCAGTACTGCTGCAGGAGTGTAGCATTCCCCTGTCCCATCTTTCCGAATGTAAAATCATGCCCGCATACAATCCATTCAACATCAAGTTCCTGAATGATGCTGTCAAGAAATTCATCCCACGGCATCTGCATGACATATTTAGAAAAATGAATAAAAACAACATCTTCAATTCCAAAGCAGCGTTTTATGATTTCTTCTCTGCCCTTGGTATCGGTAATAAGCGGCACATCCGTATTAAAAACCAGTGTATCCGGATGTACATCAAATGACAAAACAGAAGGAACCGCGCCGATTTCCGCTGCGCGCTGCTTTGCCATATTCAATAATTCTCCGTGTCCGACGTGAACTCCGTCAAAAAAACCTAATGCAATTGCTCTTTTCATTTTATATCCGAAAACTGCGTTTCCAATGGAAGCAGCATGTATTCTGTAACCTCTCCTATTTTGTGGGCATCCTCAACAGAGGCATTGCCGATTCTGGTTCTTCTAAGGGAACTCAAACACCCGCCGCAGCCGAGAGCCGCTCCGATATCGTTGCATAGAGTTCTGACATAAGTCCCTGAAGAGCATTCAATTTTTAATATATAATCGCCTTCATCTCTACCGATAATATCAATTGAAGAAACATGGATATTTCTCGGTTCTCTTTCAATTTCCTTACCTTTTCTGGCTATCTTATACAGCTTCTGACCATTAATTTTGATAGCGCTGTACATTGGAGGAATCTGTGAAATATCGCCGATAAACTGATTAAGCACATTATTGAGCTCATATTCAGAAATATCAGCCTCGGACTTTGAAATGACATTTCCCCAAATATCCTGCGTATCCGTTACAGTACCAAGTCTCAAACCGCAGATATACTCCTTGGAATGTCCCATTATGTACTGAGACTGTTTGCATCCCTTTCCAACCATTACAATAACAAGCCCGGTTGCCATAGGATCAAGTGTGCCTGCATGGCCTATTCTCTTCTCATGAAGAACTCCGCGCAGTTTGCAAACAACATCAGAACTTGTCCAGTTCTGTTCCTTGTCAATCAAGAGAAATCCGTCCATACACTCTGTAAGACCTCAATAATCAGTTTCTCGGCCTTTTCCGGCTCAGCCTCAATTGTGCACCCTGCTGCCATCTTATGGCCGCCTCCGCCGAAATAAGCACATATTTCGCTTGAATTGACTTCTTCCTTGGATCTCATGGAAATTTTGCAGGTTCCGTCATCATTTTCACGTATTACAATGCCGACGATTTCTCCTTCAACACGTCCCGGCAATCCGGCGACATCTTCAAGATCATCTTCGGAAGCACCGCAAGAACTGATCATTTCCCTTGTAATAGTTGAAACAACAACCTTCCCGTCGGAATAATACTTGAATCCTCCGTATATCCGGCTTTCAAGATTTATTCTCTCCTTTGTTACCTTTCTGAAAAATTTCTCATTTAACTTTGAATTCTGTGCCCCGTATTCCAGGAGTTCGGATGCAGCAAAAAACGTATCAGAATTTGTGTTTGAGTACTGAAAACATCCTGTATCTGTGGAAATAGCAATATAAAGGAGATTTGCTTCGCTTTTATCAAGACTGCCGTTCAGAGACTTGATGACATCAAGCACAATCTCTCCACTCGAACTTTTCTTCGCATCTATGCAATTATTCTTGCCAAACTGCGGATTTGTGGGATGATGATCAATTACAAGGTCATATGTAAAATCCGCACCTACAGCTACCATATCGGTATCTGCGACATCGACACTGAGATAATATTCGGCGATGAAATCTTCTGGCGCAAAATACCTTTCGCAATACGGAAGCAGTCTCTTTGTAACCTCAGCATTTTTAAACAGATATACATTCTTGCCAAGCTTTCTCAGCGCATGGCAGAGTGCGCTTGCAGACCCGATGGTGTCGCCATCGGGTTTTTTATGTGTAATTATCAGAATGTTATCCGCACTTTTTAGTAAAGCAGCGGCTTCACTTGGTTTCATCCTTAATTTTCTCCAAAATCTCGTTAATATGAGCTCCGTATTCAATCGAATGATCAATTTCAAACACGAGCTCAGGTGTATAGCGAAGATTAACTCTAGATCCAAGTTCCTTACGAAGCCATCCTGAGGCGCTCTTTATTCCCTTTTTAAATTCTTTTTCGTTTTCAAGCCCCATGACGCTGAGATATACCTTGGCATATCTCAAATCCCCAGTTGTTTCAACTCTAGTGACTGAAATCATATATCCGGCGACCCTAGGGTCCTTAATCTCAGGAATAAGTCTTGAAAGGCAGAACCTTATATCCTCATTGGTTCTTTCAAGTTTAATGCTCACTGAGCAATCTCCTCCATAACAAAGCACTCTATGACATCGCCAATCTTGATGTCGTTAAACTTTTCAACCTGCATACCGCATTCATAACCAGATGCCACTTCTCTTACATCGTCCTTAAATCTGCGAAGAGACGCAAGTTCACCCTCATGAATAACAATATTGTCGCGAAGGACACGTACCTGGCAGCCGCGCTGTATTTTTCCATCTGTGCAGTAGCATCCGCAGACAGTGCCAACGTGTGATACTTTGTATGTTTCTCTGACTTCCGCATGTCCAATAATAGATTCCTGGAATTTCGGAGCAAGCATACCCTTCATAGCAGCTTCTATTTCATTTATGCAGTCATATATAACTCTGTATAGTCTAATGTCAACATCTGATCTTGCGGCGCTATCACGAGCAGCGCTCTCAGGTCTAACATTAAATCCAACAATAATTGCGCCGGATGTGGAAGCAAGCATAACATCACTTTCATTAATGGCACCTACTGCGGAATGTATAACTTTAACAGCGACCTCTTCATTTGAGATTTTTTCAAGTGATGCCTTTACTGCTTCTGCGGACCCCTGAACATCAGCCTTTACGATTACATTGAGTGTCTTCATCTCACCTGCCTGAATCTGGCTGAACAAATCCTCTAGAGAAACCTTTCGATTTCCGCCAAGGGCGTTATTTTGGATATCTACTCTTCTCTGGTCGGCAAGTTCTCTAGCCATACGTTCGTCTTCAACAGCATTGAAAATATCACCAGCAGAGGGCACTTCACTGAGTCCAGCAATTTCAACAGGAGTAGATGGACCAGCAGATTTTATCTGGCGTCCCTTGTCATCTGACATGGTACGCACACGTCCGACAGCAGTGCCGGCAATAATGATATCTCCCTGATTGAGAGTACCATTTTGAACAAGAACTGTCATAATCGGGCCACGGCCTTTGTCAAGTCTTGCCTCAATAACCGTACCTTTTGCGCGTCTGTTGGGATTTGCCTTGAGTTCCTGAATCTCAGCAAGAAGAACAAGGTTTTCAAGAAGCTTATCAATTCCTGCCCCTGTCTTTGCGGAAATCGGGCAAATAATTGTATCTCCACCCCATTCTTCAGAAACAAGTTCATACTCTGTAAGCTGCTGTTTAATTCTTTCAGGATTTGCGCCCTGAACATCCATTTTGTTAATGGCAACAACGATTGGAATGTTAGCTGCCTTGGCATGATTGATGGATTCAACCGTCTGTGGCATTATTCCGTCGTCCGCAGCTACCACGAGGATGGCTATGTCAGTTACCATGGCACCACGCGCACGCATTGTTGTAAATGCTTCATGTCCCGGCGTATCTAAAAATGTTATCGGTTTACCGCCGATTTCCACAGTATAGGCACCTATATGCTGAGTAATACCACCTGCTTCGCCAGAAGCAACATTTGCATGACGTATATAGTCGAGCAGGGATGTCTTACCATGGTCAACGTGTCCCATAACCACAACTACAGGTGCTCTCGGCTGGAGATCTTCTTCATTGTCTACACTGTCATCAATAAGTTTTTCTTCGACAGTAACTATTACTTCCTTTTCAACCTTGCAGCCCATTTCCATAGCAACAAGTGCAGCCGTATCATAGTCGATAACATCAGATACGCTGGCAAAAGTGCCCATTTTCATAAGGCATTTAATAACCTCAGACGCACTTTTCTTCATTCTGCTGGCAAGCTCACCAACAGAAATCTCCTCAGGAATCTCGACCTTGAGCTGCTGCTTCTTGGCAATTTCAAGCTGAAGCTTATTAAGCTTGTCACGTTCTTCCTGGCGTTTTTTGGCAGATGCAGTCTGCTGCTGACGGTTCTGTTTTCCCTTTGACTGGATTTTTTCCTTGCCAATTCCCTGCTTGTTAGCTCTGTTGGCATGGTTTCCGCCCATTTTCTCGTAGCGGTCATTATACTTATCCAGATTAGCTGTTTGTCCGCCTCTCGTATCAATAATACGTTTCTCGGCAACCTGTCTCGGGACGAAGGCTTTCTGAGGCTTCTCAGTTTTGGGCTCTTTTGTCTCTTTCTCTGCCCGTATCTGAGCCTTCTCCTCGGCAGCGGCATCCGCTTTTGCTTTATCTTCCGCTGTCACGTTGAAGATATCTGCAATGCTGGCTGCCTGATTGTTCTGAGTCAGGTATTCAAAAATTATATCAAGCTGATTATTCTCAAGAACCAAAGTATGTGTGATTTTAGGCAAATCAAAATACTTCTCTATAATCTCAATTATATCTTTATTGGCCATACCGAAGTCTTTAGCAACTTCTCCGACCCTGTATTTTAAATCAAGTGCCATCTTCTTTTTTTCCTTCCGTAGTTATTTTTTTGAGTGATTCGCAAAATGCTTTTGAAAAGCCTTCATCTGTGACTGCAAGAATTGTGCACTGTGTGATTCCAATTGCTTTTCCAATTTCTTCCGATGAGTATGGTGCTTTTACCAGGTTACACTTTCTGTCTTTCAAAGCATTTTCGGCGTTTCTTGTCACTCTGTCACTTGCATCATTCGATATTATAACTAACCTTGCTTTTCCGCTTTTAATCGCCGGAATAGTTTTATCCTGTCCAACTGACAAAGCATTTGCTCTTCTCATAAGTCCAAGAAGTTTAAGACTCATTGACTCCCTCCAGCTCTGGAATTCGTTTAACTGCCTTTTTAATGCATTCAGCGTTATTACAGCAGTAAGCTCCTCTTCCATTCATTTTACCTGTAGGGTCTATTTTTACTTCGCCCTCTGGTGTCGTTACAACGCGGATAAGCTCCATCTTCGGCTTATGGGCGCGGCAGGCAACACACTGACGCATAGGTATTTTTTTGTCTGCCACGTAATCCTCCTTATGCCTGAGATGCTGGCTTTATATCAATCTTGAATCCGGTCAGTTTTGCAGCGAGTCTTGCGTTCTGGCCTTCTTTTCCTATAGCGAGTGAAAGCTGGTCATCAGGAACAATTACTCGGCTTCCCTTTCCGTCCTCATCCATCGTAACACTTATTACCTCTGACGGTGATAGTGCTGCAAGAATATAATCCTCAGGAATATCAGAATACTTGATGATATCCATTTTTTCTCCATGGAGTTCTTCGACTATGTTTGCAACTCTCTGACCCTTAGGTCCGACACAAGCACCTATAGGATCAACTTCAGGATCTTCTGACCTTACGGCAATCTTTGTACGGCTTCCGGCCTCACGTGCAATGGACATTATCTCAACCGTGCCATCGTATATTTCTGGAACTTCCAGTTCGAACAATCTCTTTACAAGTCCGGGGTGCGTTCTTGAAATAAGAACTTGCGGTCCTTTTGTAGAATTCCTCACTTCGACGACGTATACCTTGATACGCTCACCTTCATGGAGCACTTCCGTCTTTATTCTCTCGTTTGGCGAAAGCATTGCTTCAGTAAACTCGCTATTGGAGGAAATACGTATGGATACACTTCCGTTTCTCGGTTCTATTCTGGAAACAACACCCGTGAGTATCTCATGCTCTTTTGAATTAAACTCTTCATATACAAGTCCTCGTTCTGCCTCACGGATTCCCTGTATGATAACCTGCTTGGCAGCCTGAGCTGCAATACGTCCGAATTTGCGTGTTTCAACAGGAACTGCAATTACCTCTCCGACTTTTGCCTTCTTGTATATTTTTTTTGCATTCTCCGGAGAGATTTCATGAGATTCATCATTTACTTCTTCAGTAACTGTCTTCATGATATTCATAGCTATTTTCTTCTCTTCGGGGTCAAGAATCAGTTCTACGTTATCCTCACATTCCGGATTATCTTTACGGAATGCTGCGAGCATAGCCTGTCTGATTTTGTCATACATGTACTCACGCGGAATACCCTTGTCCTGCTCAATTTCGTCAATAGCAAGGAAAAAATCTCCGCTGTCAATTCCATGTTCTACCTGTTTTGCCATTTTTTCTATATACTCCTTTTTTAAAATGAGACATGAAGGTTTACTTTGGCAATATCGCCCTTTTCGACCATCACATCATTATTTCCCTGTTTAATCGTTACATCGCCATTGTTGTAGCCTATAAGCGTTCCGACGAAGGACTTCTGTCCGTTAATCGGCTTGTATGTCTTTATCTCAATCTCTGACTCCATAAATGCCTCAAAATCCGAAGGCTTCTTTAGCTCTCTTTCAATACCAGCAGAACCGACCTCAAATACATATGAATCCGGTATGGGATCATATTCATCCAGGAGCGGATCAAGGATTCTTGAAATACGTTCACAATCGTCAATCCCTACCCCTCCGTCCTTGTCAATGAAGACGCGTAGATAGTACGTTCCAGCTTCCTTGATATACTCCACATCCCAGAGTGTGCAGCCGTTTTCCTCAATTACCGGCTTTGCAATTTCCGTAACTTTGTCTGTAATTTTACTCATTAAAAAATCCCCTAAAAAAGAGTGGGCCTTCAAGGTCCACTCAATGGTTACTTACTACTTACAAGATAGTATCCTATCATTATTATATAATAAAGTCAAGCACTATAATCCGAGTAATGAGCATAAAACTCCTCATAGCAGAGATTGTTTTCTTTAATGAATTTAGCAACTTCCTCACCAACATAGCGGTAGTGCCATGGCTCATCCCATCCCGTTCTGAGGCACTTATTAGTCGGATATCTCTGAATAAAGCCATATTCGCAAGCATGCTCTTCCAGCCAGTTACGGAAATTCTCATCCATGTTTGAATAATCCCCGACTCTGCTTCTTTCCTTATCCCAGATATCAACTGCAAGACCAAGCTGATGCTCAGACCCGCCGGGCTTTGCTGTATAAAGAGCTGCCTTCTCCGCTGCGAGCGTATATTCATCATAATACTCTTCCCAGTCGCCGGCACTGTAACCCATTTCCATGAAGATTGCTGTTGTCTTCTGGTTGAAAAGCTTTGCCTGATATGAGTACTCACGATAGGATGAAGCAATATAAGGAGTAAAGCCGAGATCCATCATGTCTGTAATCATCTGGTCAAGATATGGTTTTGCTGATGCTGAAAAGCTCTGGTATCTAGTTCCTTTTATTGGATCATAGGTTTTTCCGTCTTCTTTGTATGCCAAATCAGGTACGAAAGCCGAAGAGAGCGGGTTGTCATTTGTTACTAGCGAATACTGCTGGAGACTAATATCTATGTCTGGCCAGTCTAACCCGTCATCAACAGTCTCAATATAATTAGGGTCGGTATATGAGATATTGGAAACACCAACATACACGCCGTCAACACCACCAAGAATTACATCTTCGGTCTGGATTTCACCGCGTGCAAGAACAACTGTATATAGTGCTATGCAAAGGCAGGCCATGCATACAAGCCATGCTATGTTTCTCAACTGTCTCATGGTGTAAAATTATACTCATAAATTATGAACAAATCAAGTATTCCAAGGCCTCTTTATAGCTTTCAAAGCCCTTACCGCAAAAGCTTCTTTCGCAGACCTTGCCGACAAATGAGTTCCTTCTGAATTCTTCACGTGAAGCAATATCGCTCATATGTACTTCAACTGCCCTGACAGACACAGCTTTTAAAGCATCCATAATTGCAATTGATGTATGACTGTATGCCGCAGCATTAATTACAATTGCGTCAAAATTGCCGTATGCTGATTGTATTTTATCTATTATGGCACCTTCCCAATTTGACTGAAAAACCTCGCATTCAACCTGATTGTCTCCGCAGATTTTTCTTATATATTCCACAAGGTCGTTGTATGTGTTTGTGCCGTATATACTCTTTTCTCTAACTCCTAACATATTCATGTTTGGGCCATTAATTACTAAAATCTTCATCCATTAACCCCCTGATTATCTTTTCCGTGACCGAATTAATATCTCCGTCATTAAAGAAGGTATAATCACATGATTCTATATAAAGCGGCTCCCGGAACCTGTAAAGCTCATGCGTTCCTATCATCTCGGAAATAGGCCGACCTCCTGTTACCAGATCATCAATGTTTCTCTGAATCCAAACGACAAAAGCGTTTTGCTTCATAATATATCTATTTTGCTTCGGTGAGATTACACCGCCACCGCAAGATATGATTTTTCCGCTGAGTCGTGAGAACTTTTCCAGCATTTCCGTCTCAATGGTACGAAAGGCAGCTTCACCATCATTTGTGATTATTTCTGCGCATTTTCTGCCAGTATGTTTTTCAATCTCCTCGTCAAGGTCAATTAGCTCTCGTCCCAACTTTTCAGAAAGAGAGGCACCTATTGTGGATTTTCCGCAACCCGGCATTCCGATAAGGAGAATATTTCTCATTTCAAAATCCAACTGCTTTATTACTGAGTGAATTCTGTCCTCGCTTATCTTGTTCCCCGTAAAAACCTCATCTGTCTTTGCAGCCTGATAAACCAGCATTGGAAGTCCTGTAACATATGCTATCTGCTGTCTGTCAGCTTCAAGTGCAAGTCTTGTCCTTGCAGGATTATATATAACGTCAATTACTCCCGTCAGTCTCTGGAATCTTGTCACATTTACGTTCAGTTCGTACGTATGAGGAAATGATCCGGCCGGAGTACAGTTGCAAATCACACCGGTATCGGCATATTCATACATGTTCTCATAATTGACATCCCCGTTTCGCGATACAACGGTTATTTTTGAAGCACCCATACTTTCTAGAGCCTTGCATACGCTTTTGGAAACTCCGCCGCTTCCGAGCACAAGGCACTCTTTATTAGTGACCGATACCTGACTGTTCTCAACCATCCTAATGAAGCCGTAATAGTCGCTGTTATCACCGTAAAGAGAGCCGTCTTCTCTTTTAACAACAATGTTTACTGCCCCTATCTGTCTGGCCGTTTCAGATAATTCATCACAGAATTTCATAGCCTCGACCTTATAGGGTATTGTTACATTAATCCCCTTAAAATCTCGTTTTTCAAAAAACTCTGCAAGATTGTCAACCTCACAGAGTTCGTATCCGCTGATTCCAAGCAGTTCATGAATTCTCGGAGAATAGCTATGTTTAATTGGTTTTCCGATTAATCCAAATTTCATTGCCTTTTTTTGCTCATTTCAAAAATCTCTGAATAAATCTCCGATACTTCCTTCTCCAGTCCTTTTCCAGCAACAGAAGAAACATTTTCCAGCACCTCATGTTCCCGAGAAGCATCTGTAACAGACATGCCTTTGGCTCTTTTATAATCACCTATTGCATCAGTCAGCTCAAATCTGGACTTCAGTAAACAGGCAATATTTCTGTCAATTATATCAATTCTATTTCTCAAGCTACTGAAATCATTACACGGCATAGCATCAAGAATTGCAAGAGCTGCAACAGCTTCCACGACCGGAACCGCACGTACGGCAACACAAGGGTCGTGTCTGCCACTAATACTTATTACAGTCTCTTCCATAGTTTTTAGATTTACCGTTCTTTGTTCCTTTGCAATAGAAGGAGTCGGTTTAAATGCGACATTAAAGATAAGCGGCATACCTGTAGTCATACCGCCGAGTACTCCGCCGGCATTGTTTGTTTTACAGCACACTTCTCCGTCACACAGATAGTACTCATCATTGTTTTCGCTGCCTTTCATTGAAGCAGACCTGAAACCAGCACCAAACTCTATTCCCTTGACTGCCGGAATACCAAACACGGCAGAGGCTATGGAACCGTCAATACCATCAAACAAAGCATCGCCTATTCCAATTGGAAGTCCGGTAATCCTGCACGATACAATGCCGCCAACACTGTCATCTTTCTCTGCAAGATAATCAGTAGACAATGAAGCTTCTATCTCAATTTGCCGTCTTGAAAGAATCTGCTTGGCAATTCCGCCGGCAATGCAAAGCGGAGCCGTAAGCCGTCCTGAAAACCTGCCTCCCCCTCGCATATCTTCAGCGCCTGAAAACTTTATATAAGCCGGATAATCCGCATGGCCAGGTCTCGGAGTATACTTTAGGTTTACATAATCTATGCTTTTAACATCCTCGTTATAGATTACAGCCTCAAGCATCTTACCATCGGTCAGTCCGTCTCTTATCCCGCTGAGTATTACAGGAACATCGCTTTCTTTTCTTTGGCTTACCCCATCTTTTCCCGGAGATCTTCTGTCCAAAAACTCCTGCAGTTCAACCATATCGATGATTTCACCAGCAGGCAATCCCTCAATTTTTACACCAATGCATTCATCATGGCTTCTTCCGTATATAGTAACAAGCAGATTTCTACCCCACTTAGATGACATCTATTATCCCTCCAAGTCTCTCGTACTCATCGTAAAAACAAGGCCATGATTTACTTACGCATTCTGCATCCTCAATAATAACACTATTCTCACAGTACTGGGCAAGCATTGCAGCCATGATTGCGATCCTATGGTCCGAGTGAGATGAGACAGTACCTCCAGCTAGGCTGGAGCATCCCTCAATTATCAAATGATTCTCAGAAACACTACATTTGCCGCCTAGTGTATTAATAACATCACAAACTGAATCAATTCTGTCGGACTCCTTATACTTGAGTCTATTGTCAAAATAGATTTCATGTAAACCAGGCAGTACAGAGGCAAAGTAAGCCTTTGGAATAACTAAATCAGGTTCATCAAAGGTGGAAATACTATCAAAAGAAGTGAAAAATGCCTTGAGAGAAACATCCTCCGGAATTGTAACATCAAAGGGTGTAGGTTGACATAATACTTGCCGTGTCATATCAAGATAACGTTTGGATACACACTCTCCCAAATCATACCCGGCAAGAAGCATACCACTGAAAAACTGGCTTGAAATATCTCTGTCCATGTCTTTGTTTGTTATGGGTCCTTCAACATGAAGCATATTACCATCCAAATTCCAGACCGCAAAAATGTCTTCATATGGACCCATCGGACGATTGGGAAGATTCCCTTCAAGAATAAAATCAGCATGACCGTATGTCTTTACTGTCCAAGGAAGCAACAAACGCAGAACAGTAGCACTTTCACCTGCATTCATTACACCTCCGAGGTTGTCAAGGCAATCCATACATGCAAGAACATCATCACAAAGGTTTATGTTTCTTATGGTTAAATCGCAGTCCTTTATCTTTGATACAATCATATATCGGATAATCCACGATTTATCCGCAGGAATCTTCGGAGTTCCTTGTAGTTTTGTAGGTGTTATGTTAACTTGCATATATCTATGTTTTCAACTCTCACGTCACCAAAACAATGTGGCACCGCAAAGAGCCCACCCTTTTTATCCAGTTTTGCAGCACTAATGATATCCTGCATATTGTATTCTGTAGTGATAGGAAGATCATACGAAAGGAGCATTTCTTTCATTAGTTCATAGTCTGATGAAAACGCCTTGCACATATATGCCATTCCAATAGCAACAGCTTCGCCATGAAGTAGTGAGAAACCGCTAAGAGTCTCAATAGCATGACCTAAAGTATGGCCGAAATTCAGAATCATTCTATCCCCTGTATCAAACTCATCTTTTTCAACAAGCCTCTTTTTTAAGCTAAGGCATTTTAGAACCATATCGCAGTCATTTCTCAGATCTTCGCCAAGAATATAAGAATCTTTTATTACTTCAGCCATTCCTTCATTATATATCCGAATAGGAAGAGTCTCAAAACACTGCTTATCAATTACTACCAGAGATGGTTGCCAAAATGTGCCTACGATGTTTTTCCCACAAGTTATGTTAACTGCTGTTTTGCCCCCGACCGATGAGTCTACTGCAGCAAGTAACGAAGTAGGAATTTGTACATACTTAATCCCTCGCATGTATAGTGATGCAGCAAGCCCTGTAAGATCACCCGTTGTTCCTCCTCCGACCGCAACTAAGCAGTCCTCTCTAGTAAGTCCTTCCTTTGCCATGAATGAAATCAAATTTTCAAGAGTATTGAAATTTTTGTTTTCTTCACCAGACTTATGTATAAAAAGAGGTGCATTAAGATTGTCCGCTATCCTTCTCCCGTATAAAGGGGCAACGTTGCTTCCGGACACGACAAGAGCTCTCTTTCCGTTAATAACCTGGGCAGAGAGCTCGCTGATATTTTCCAAAATGCCATTACCGATAATGACATCATATGGTTTTGAAACATTAATAGTTAGTTTATCCAATGTACTTGTCTATTGCATCGTTCAAAGCGTGAAGTTCCTCATGTCCGCCATCTTCAGCGTCAATGAGGCAATGCTCGATATGATCTTTCAATATTACCTTAGCTATACTGTTAAGCGCAGACCTGACTGCTGCCAGCTGGATAAGCACTTCACTGCAGTCTCTTCCATCCTCAACCATTCTCTTGACTGATTCAAGATGACCAATAGCGCGGCTGAGTCTGTTTACAACAGCTTTTGTTGACTCATGGTGATGAGTATGTTCATGTAGTTCTGACATTCTATCTCAATTCTCCGAAAAATGACTTTAAAAGTGCCTTGCTTTCATTTTCAAGAACTCCCGGAAAAACTCTTATCTTTCTTCCGAAGTTCTCGCAAAACAAATCAATAATACTGCCTACAGAGCCTTTCTGGGCATCCTTTGCGCCGAATATTACTTCTTCTATCCGAGAGTTGATTATTGCTCCGGCACACATTGGGCATGGTTCAAGCGTGACATATAAGCTGCATCCATCCAGTCTCCAGTCACCCAGTTTTGAGCATGCCTCTTTAATTGCGATCATTTCGGCATGCGCCGTAGGATCCGACGACATTTCGCATCTATTATATCCCCTGCCTATTACTGCTCCATCTTTTACTATGACACAGCCCACGGGCACTTCACCGGTTTTATATGCCTCTCTGGCCTCTTCAAGCGCCAGAGACATGTATTCATCCCTTGATAGTTCCATCTGCATTGAATAGCGGCAAAGGAGCAAGAGTAATTATATCCGTACGGTCAAATGCATCGCCCTCAGCCAGAGGAGCCATTTTCCCTACAATTATTCCTCCTGCAGCATTAACCAGCTGTTCAACCGCTGCAATTGATTCTCCTGTTGAAATAACATCATCAACAATAAGAATCTTCTTTCCCTTCATCATATCTGCGTCAGCTTTGTCCAAAATGAGTTTCTGAACAGCATCGGTTGTAATAGATTTAACTTCAACCTCAAATACTTCCTGCATATATGCTTTTGCGCGCTTTCTTGCAACAAAATACTTATTGGCACCACTTTGTCTTGCCATCTCATAAAGCAGCGGAATCGCCTTTGCTTCAGGTGCAATTATATAGTCATATTCAGGTGCTCTTGCAAGAAGTTCCTTTGCACAATGAACTGTAAGTTCAACGTCGCCAAACATTACAAATGCCCCGATATACAAGTCGTCTGTAACCTTACAGATTGGTAATTCTCTTTTTAGTCCTGCAATATCAATTTCGTAAGTCATTTTATCTATCCTTCTAGTATAAAAATAATAATAGTGGGAAACAAAGTTCCCCACTATTTTAACACTAAGCTGTTGCTTCGTCAAAGGTTACCGTTGTTGAGAAATATGACCCGTCCCTGTAGATTACAAAAACCTCAGATTCTCCGGCCTTGTACTGTCTTATTGCTTCTTCACAGTCCGATTTGCCGTAAATCCCATGGTTTCCTATTTGAACAATAATGTCGTCACGAATAATTCCTGCAGATTCTGCACAACTTCCCGGGCGAACATTTGAAATATATGCCCCGGGCGGCAATCCGTACCAATTTGCCATAACATCATTGTATTTATCATAGTAATCTACCCCAAGCGTAGCCTTACCTGACACATATCCGAGACTCATGAGATTTGACATGATACTCTTTGCATTATTGATAGGCACAGCGAAACCGATACTGTCATTTGATGAATTTGAAAACTTTGCAGTGACAATACCAATGACTCTGCAATGTCCATCAAAGACTGGTCCGCCAGAATTGCCCTCGTAAATATCTGCATCTAGCTGGAACATATCCGTCGGTATTCCTGTATCGGCACTATCCACCTGTCTAACAGGACCAGCTATATGACCTGAAGTAAAAGTAAAACCTAGTACCCCGTACGGATTACCGATAATGTATATATCTTCACCAACTGATATTCCGTCGCTGTCTCCAAGCTCAACGTAACTGCATCCATATAGATTCGCCTTCAAAAGAGCAACGTCGATATTCTGCTCGAAGCCCACAACGCCAGCATTTACTTCAGTACCATCATATGTGGTCACAATAACGGGATAGTTGTTGCGGTAAGCCTCCTCAATCACATGGTAATTTGTAAGTATATAACCATCATCACTGACAAAAAAGCCGGTACCAGCAATATTGCTAGGAATCATTTCACCGCTTCTTGAAGAAACATATTTTTCTGTATTGATAGAAACGACTTGACTGCATGCTTTTGAATATATATCTGATGCGGAATATACCGTAT
>R27__coassemble_559_pt1 | contig 22510 bp, 24 predicted proteins | sample R27__metabat2_high_PE_050 | metagenome-assembled genome bin R27 | reverse complement strand
ATACTAAGGGGTTTACTTCTCTATTTATTTGTCTCACATCATTTTATTAAATACATTAAATAGGAATTTCCGAATAAGATTAATAGTAATGCCCAAAACAGACAGAAATAAATTGACCCGAAAAAAGAGCAATGCTACAATCATCCTAATATAAGTATTACATGGTGTGGGCCAAGTTCCTGAAAGGAAGATTACGCAATGATAAAGTTTGGTACCGGCGGCTGGAGAGCTGTCATAGGCGATGAGTTTACAAAGGAAAATATCCGGCTAGTTGCGAAAGCTGTTGTACTTAAAATCAGGGAAGAAGGATGCGGCAGCCTTCCGGTGGTTGTCGGATATGACCGAAGGTTTCTTTCCCGTGAGGCAATGATCTGGATAGGGGAGGTAATTGCATCTAACGGTATTACCGCATACCTTGTTGACAGTTCCGCTCCGACACCGCTTATCATGTACTACACCATGGCTCATAAGCTTAATTACGGCATGATGGTTACCGCAAGTCACAACCCTTCCCTTTATAACGGAATCAAGATAATTACTGAAGGCGGCAGGGATGCAAATGAGACTGTGACCGCAGACCTTGAGGAGAAAATACGCTTGCTTGAGGATGAGGATACTACTGCGCCTGTACGCTGCGAGGAAGATCTGCGAAGCGAGGGCATGATTGTATCAATAAATCCCCTCGATGAATATCTTGACAGTATTCTTGAAAAAATAGATGTGAGGGCAATACGCGACGCACATCTTCGTATTGCCATAGACCCGCTTTACGGCGTGTCTATACGCTCACTCAACACAATTTTTGCAACGTGCCGCTGCGACGTTGAAATGCTGCATTCCGAGCACGATACACTTTTCGCAGGAAAACTTCCTGCGCCGGACGAAAGCACGGTAAGAACACTGCAAAACTATGTAACTGACTATGGATTTGACCTCGGCATAGCAACCGACGGAGATGCAGACCGTATAGGACTTATTGATGATAAGGGCAGATATATAAACGCAAACGAAATACTCAGTATTCTATATTATTACTTTCTCGAATATAAAGGAATGCACACTCCCGTTGTAAGAAACCTTGCCACAACCTGTGTTCTTGACAAGATAGCCGAAAGATACGGGGAAGTATGCTATGAGGTTCCTGTCGGATTCAAGTATATCTCCGCAAAAATGACTGAGACAGGCGCATATATCGGAGGAGAGAGCTCCGGCGGCCTTACGGTAATGGGACATATAAATGGCAAGGATGCCATATATGCTGCGGCACTTCTGGCGGAGACTGTTGCAAAGACCGGGAAAAAACTGTCAGAACTTCTTGAAGAGGTGAGAAACCTGTTCGGCCACTATGAAACTGTTGAGTACAACATGCGCTTCAGAGCAGACCGTAGGGAAGAACTGCTTCGCAGAATATATGAGGAACGTGAGATTCCAGACCTTCCTTTACCGGTAGATAGAGTATCATATCTTGACGGCTGCAAAATCTGGTTTAAAGATGGCGGATGGCTTCTGATACGCTTTTCGGGAACAGAACCCCTGCTCAGAATTTTCTGTGAGATGAGCGCCGAAAACAGAGATACAGCGGATAAAATATGCGACTCGGTAAGAAACTGCTTCGGATTATGACTTCACATATGTTATACTAAAATAAGAAATTGAGGAGGTTGTTATTGTGAAAAGAAGACTGATTTCTCTACTTATTATATTTACACTGGTGCTTTCCATTGCTCCGTGCGCCTTTGCGGACGAGGCAATCAGCAAGGTCAGCATCAGAATCTATCCAGACTCGTCCTACGGTTACGACAACAATCAGGATCCGCTGGTTGGAGAGGATGCCTCCTATATCTATGCTCTCATCAGCAATGGTGAGGTTACGCTTTCAAACGGTGACTATTACCTGATGGATGGAGGAGCAAGGGCTAGTGGCGCCATAAAAGACCAGAACTATACCTTCTTCGCAAGAGTTTATGCTGTCGGCGGATACGTCATGAATGAGTATACGACAGCCAGCGTAAACAATGAAGCGGCCTATATTACGGTTGCACCCGACGGACTCAGTGCGGATATTACTATTACTGTTACACCGAGAGTTGAGGGACCTGCGATTTACAAAAGCCCTTCAAGCGAAACCCATCCTGCAGGAGAAACATTTTCCTTCACGGCGTCAGCTGGTAATTACGATACCTTCCAGTGGTACATCCGTACTCCGTACAACATTGATTACAAGGCAGAGGATGCCTATGACAAGGTCGGACTTTATGCTACGGTTCAGGACTGCGGTACCTATGTGAAGTGCAATCTCCATACCGTATCGGAAAACTTCAACGGCTGGAGGGTTTACTGCGTCTTTACAGGAAAAGGCGGGGAGAATCTGACGAGCATGGCGACAGTCAATGTAACTGGTGCCCCGGGCCCGTACACGACACCTACTCCGGAAGCTACAAGCCAAATCTGGATTGTGGATACACCGGAACCGACAAGCCAGATTTGGATTGTTGAAACCCCGACTCCGGAAATAATAGTGGTGGAGACACCCGAGCCGACTGTTGAACCGACAGCTGAGCCTGTGAAGACCTCAGACCACAAAGGGCTGAAGATTGCCGGCGGTGTAATCGGCGGAATTCTGGTGCTCGGCGGTGGACTTATAGGAACCCAGTATTTCATTGACAAGAAAAAGAGAAAGCAGAGAGCGCAGAAGAGCAAATCAAACTATAAAGGAAAGCATTGATGATATACAAAAATAACGTTCTCGGCGAGAGTATAAGTGCGCTTGGATTTGGAGCAATGCGCCTTCCCCTGACTGCCGGAGGAAAAGGATCGGATATTGACCAGAATGCTTTTGATGCTATGGTAGACTATGCCATTGCCCATGGTTTGAACTATTTCGATACGGCATATCCATACCATGACTATATGAGCGAGGTTGCCGTCGGGAATTCTCTTTCCAGATACGACAGAAGCAGCTTCCTTCTTGCAGACAAATTCCCCGGTCATATGCTCAGAAGCGAATATGATGTTGATGGCATTTTTGAAAAACAGCTTAGAAAATGCCAGGTTGATTATTTTGATTTCTATCTTCTGCACAATGTGAGTAACGGCTCTCTTTATACTTATCTGGATGATAATCACAAAATAGTCGAAAGAGTGTATGAATTCAAAAAACAGGGAAAGATTCACCATTTCGGCATGTCCACGCATGGCGATGTCGAGGGATTGAAAAAGTTTTTTGATAAGCACGGCGACAAGATAGAGTTTGTGCAGATGCAGCTGAACTATATTGACTGGACGCTTCAGAAGGCGGAAGAGGTCTATACGTTTTTGACGGACAACAAGATTCCTGTATGGGTAATGGAGCCTGTCCGCGGGGGAAAGCTTGCAACTTTGGATGATTATTCAAGCAATGCACTTAAGGAATACCGCAAGGACGAAAAGGCCCCCGGCTGGGCATTCAGGTTTTTGCAGGGCCTTGACAATGTAAAAGTCATACTCTCCGGTATGTCGGATATGAATCAGATGGTTGACAACTGTGAGACATTTGAGGAAAGAATTCCGGCAACTGAAGATGAGAAAAAGATACTATTTGCATATGCCGAGAGGCTGAAGAATTCAGTTCCGTGCACAGGCTGCAGGTACTGCTGCGAAGGCTGCCCGATGCAGATAGACATTCCTATGCTCATTTCATGCTATAACGACAGTAAGCTTTACCCGAGTGTTAATAATTCGCTTCGCCTCAGAACCATTCCGGAAGGCAGACTGCCTGAAAACTGTATCGGGTGCGGCCAGTGCACATCGGTATGCCCGCAGGGTATAGATATACCGGATCTGATGATTAAAATGACAGAGCTCTTTTCGACAATTCCAACCTGGGAGGAGTTCAGCGCAAAACGTGATGAGATGGAGAAACAATTAGAGTGACAGCACTGTTTTTTGTTAACGCGGTTTTATTTGGAATCGGCCTTGCAATGGATGCATTCTCGGTTTCAATGGCAAACGGACTGAATGAACCCAATATGTCAAAAAACAGAATGTGTCTGATCGCAGGAACGTTCTGCTTTTTCCAGATTGCCATGCCGCTTGTGGGCTGGCTTTGCGTACACACGGTAGCGGAAAAGTTCAAGGCATTTCAGAAATTTATTCCCTGGATAGCGCTTATTCTTCTTTTGTATATAGGCATAAAGATGATTATAGAGAGGAACAAAGGCGGGGAAGAAGCGGCAGTTGGGGCAAAGGACCTCCTGATTCAGGGTGTTGCGACTTCGATTGACGCGCTGTCAGTCGGATTCACTATTTCGGAACTAAGCTTTCCGATGGCACTTACGGAAGCACTTATTATCGGAGCGGTGACATTTGTGATTTGCATTGCCGGACTTATAATAGGAAGAAAGTTCGGAATGAAGCTTGCCGGCAAGGCGTCCATTCTCGGCGGAGTGATACTCATTGCGATTGGCCTTGAAATATTTTTGACAGGAATTCTAGGATAGTACAGTTCATATGACTGCACGCCGGAGACGGCGTGCAGTTTTTTATCTCAAAAGCAAATTCCTACTTGACAGGTGGGATATGCCGGTGTATATTATTCCTAGAAAAAAGGTAGGAATTAATCATGAACGTAACTACAAAAGGCAGGTATGCCCTTCGCGTTATGCTCGACCTGGCAAAGCACTCAGACGAGGGATATATCTCGCTAAAAACAATTGCCGACAGACAGGGTATTTCTGTGAAGTACCTCGAATCGATAGTCGGGGAACTGAAAAAGGGTGGCCTTCTGGACGTCACGAGAGGCAAGGAAGGCGGATACAGACTTGGGAAGAAGACAAGTGACTACACCATCGGGGAAATCCTGAGATGCGTTGAGGACAATCTGGCCCCTGTTGCATGCATCAATGCAGGAAGCATCAACTGCGAACATGCAGGCGAATGCATGACTGTTCCCATGTGGAAGGAACTTGACGATATTACCAATGACTACCTGAACAGCGTTTCACTTGAAGACTTAATTACCGGAAATAAATGGAAGGGATGATTAATAAAATGTTTGTATATGCAGATAATGCGGCAACAACATGTGTATCAAAAAAAGCACTGGATGCGATGATGCCTTACCTCACTGAACAGTATGGCAACCCGTCTAGCCTTTATGCTTTTTCACAGAAGGCCAAGGAAGGACTTGATGCAGCAAGACAGACTGTTGCAGACTGTCTCGGATGCGAGGCAAAGGAAATAATCTTCACATCAGGCGGTTCGGAGGCAGACAATCAGGCTATTGTTTCGGCTGCCAAGGCTGGAGCCAAGAAGGGGAAAAAGCATCTTATTTCAACAAAGTTTGAGCACCATGCAGTTCTTCATACGCTCGCAAAGCTTGAGAAGGAAGGCTTTGAAGTTACACTGCTTGATGTACACGAAGACGGCGTTGTCAGAATAGAGGACGTTGAAAATGCAATCCGTGAGGATACTGCTCTTGTCACAATCATGTTTGCCAACAACGAAATCGGTACGGTTCAGCCAATTAAGGAAATAGGCGCTCTTTGCCGTGAAAAGGGAATACCGTTCCATACCGATGCCGTGCAGGCGGTCGGCCACATGCATATAAACGTCGAGGAAATGAACATAGATATGCTTTCCATGAGCGGACATAAATTCCATGCTCCCAAGGGTGTCGGTGTTCTTTATGCAAAAAAGGGCATGCCTCTATTCAATATTATTGAGGGAGGCGGACAGGAACGTGGCAAGAGAGCAGGCACTGAAAACATGGCGGGCATTGTTGCTCTCGCGGCGGCACTTAAGGAAAGCTGCGATGCTATTGACGTAAATACGCCAAAGATGGAAGCAATGAGAGATAAGCTCTTTGCAGAGCTGTCAAAGATTCCTCACAGCAAGATTAACGGCAGTCTCGAGCACCATGTTCCCGGAACAGTCAATATGTGCTTCGAAGGAATTGAAGGAGAAAGCCTGCTTCTGATGCTTGATGCAAACGGAATCTGCGCATCATCCGGAAGTGCATGCACGAGCGGATCTTTAGATCCGAGTCACGTACTTTTGAGTCTCGGACTTCCCCATGAAGTCGCTCATGGTTCTCTCCGCCTTTCAATCGGAGAATACAACACCATGGAAGAAATAGACCACATCTGCGAGGTCGTACCGAAGGTCGTCGAATACCTGAGAGCAATGTCTCCGGTATGGGACGAACTTGAAAGCGGCAAGAGACCTCATCTCATATAAACAGGAGGAATACAATAATGGCACTTTATTCAGACAAGGTAATGGATCATTTTCAGAATCCCCGCAATGTCGGAGAAATTGAAGATGCAGACGGAATCGGAGAAGTAGGCAACGCAAAGTGCGGAGACATTATGCGTATGTACCTGAAAATAAAGGACGGAATCATCGAGGACTGCAAGTTTAAAACCTTCGGCTGCGGCAGTGCAATAGCGACATCATCCATGGCAACCGAGCTTATAAAGGGCAAGCCAATTGAAGATGCTGTCAAGCTCTCGAATGCTGCAGTAGTTGAGGCACTCGACGGACTTCCACCCCAGAAGATACATTGCTCTGTGCTGGCAGAGGAAGCCGTAAAGGCAGCCCTTAAAGACTACTATGATAAAAACGGGATTGAATATGATCCCGAGCAGTTTAAAAACGTACATGACTGCGAGCATTGTGAATAATTGACAAAACAGGCACTGCAAAATCTGCATTTTGCGGTGCCTGTTTTTCTTGGGCACGTGCACAAAATATGATATGATACATTCATGAAAGATGTAACAAAAAGGGCCATTCAGTCGGCATATCTGAAACTGGCAGACAAGAAGGCGGCAGACAAGATAACTGTAAAGGATATTGCCTTACAGTGCGGAATAAACCGAAACACCTTTTATTACCACTATCAGGATATCGGATCGCTCGTCAAGGACATAATTAAGGAACAGACAGATATTCTAATATCCACTTATCCCGCTGAAGACTCGTTAAGACTTGGAGTCGACTTTGCCGTAAAGGAAGCACTGAAAAACAGAAGAACACTTCTTCATTTTTATGGTTCTTCCAACAGAGAAATTGTTGAAGAGTACCTCTGGCAGATTTGTGACAGATTTGTGGATGCATATGTAAAGGACCATACCGGTGAGGACAGAAGCTTTTTTATAAGATACCAGAAATGCTTCATGTTCGGACTAATGATAGACTGGCTTAACAACGGGATGCCTGAGTCTTTCCTTGAAGACATGCACAAGGCCTTTGACAAGCTGAATATGTAAGAAGACACTTTTAGGCACATGCCCAAAAGTGTCCGTTTTATTTTTAACAAGCCTAACTTATAATATAATCATAATAATGGAGAAAAGAGGCGCATACTATGAAAGAATTTACTGTTCCAATGGCACTTTTGGACTATGTTCCGGTTATTTTTTTCGGCATAGCTGTAATTATCCTTCAAAGAGATCTGTACAACAAGATGAGCAAGGGCGCGTTTGCACTGTTTGCAGCGGGTACAATAGATGTTTTGTTTGCCGGAGTGCTCAAGGCAACATATAAGCTTTTGTATGCACTCGGAGTCTGCGATTTTGATGCACTCAATGTCATGTTTATGCCGCTTCAGTCGATAGGCTTTCTTCTGGCCGGACTTGGAATAATTGCCATGTTCTCGCATAAACAGGGAATGACGAGCGCAGCGGTAGTTGCACCGACTGTATTCAAGGGTACCTTCCTGTTTGTAGGCATGATGATAGCCGGAATCGGATGCATTGATGCGGGACTTATCATCCTTGCCAGGAAAATGAAAAAGAAGGGCGCAATTGTATGCTTCGTACTATCCTTCATTTTCATACTGGGTATGGGTTATCTCTCGTCAAAGGATTTCAGCAAAGGATATATGAACTATATCGCAGAGGTAGAGAATATGATCGGTCAGGCAATTTTGCTTACGGGAACACTTATTCTCCATAAAGCCGGGCTGGAAAACCTTACCATAGAAAAACAATAATTTAAGATAATATAAGAAAAGAGGAAAAAATATGAGTTCATTCAAAGACCTGAGAATTGTCGATAACTTCTATCAGACAAGCTCCTACATCCCGATGCCGACTGTTCTGGTATCATCAGTTGCTGAAGACGGAACAACATCAGTCGGATCATACTCTCTTGTATTCCCCTACTACATTGCAAGAGGAAACGTTGAGAATCAGGAACGCGGCTACTACGGACTGATACTTCTCGCAAGAAGTTCATCCAACACCGCACAGCACCTTCTCAAAGGCAGAAAGCATGTTGCTATCAACTATATGCCGGACGGAGGAAAAGCCTACCACAAGAAGATAGTCGCCCAGGGCTGGGCAGGTGACACACCTGAAGAGAAGATGAAGAACTTCGGATTCACCCTTGAAAAGGGCCAGTGCGAAGACGACGCCGACGGAAAGAGACCTGAAGTGGTACAGGAAGCATATCAGGTATTCGAGTGCACATGGATGGACGAGCTTGAAAATGCAACCGAGGATATAGGCAGGGAACTTGTTGACGGAGCATATCCACCTCCATACCGTAACTTCAACGGAGTTACCACAGAGTTCGGTTCACACTTCATCCTCCGTATCGACAAGATACTTATGAAGCCGAAATACTATGACAACATCATCGACGGAGTCAAGGGCAAGAACTGGCCAAACGTTCTTATCTGCCATGGCTACCGCGACAGCAAGAACTTCTGGTTCGCACGTACACCGCGTCTGGTATCCGAGATTCTTCCTCTGCGTCAGGCCACGCTTTCATCGGTTCGCTATGCAGCTGACAGAACAGACCCGAACGTTCACTTCACGGATGATGCTCTTATGCTGATGCTGAATGTACCGCGTGTATTCCTGCCGACCGCACTGAAAGGATGCGTCGCATGGGCAAAGGAAAACGGAGTGACGGAAATCACCGAAAAGGAAATGAAGATAATCAATGACAAGCGTGCTAAGGAGCACGGAAAAGAGAAGTAATAAGCACTTCCGATAAAGAAAAGAATCCCAGTATGTCATCATCATGACAACTGGGATTCTGCTATTTGCAGTATTTATGATTCCTGTGCGATATGTCTTGCTACATAGACACCGGATGCGCTGGCGTGGCTGAGCGAGTGCGTTACGCCGGAGCCGTCGCCAATTACGTAAAGCCCCTTGTGGCAGGTCTCAAGATTGTTGTCAAGCTTGACTTCCATGTTATAGAACTTGACCTCGACGCCGTAAAGAAGCGTATCGTCATTTGCCGTACCCGGAGCAATCTTGTCAAGGGCATAAATCATCTCAATTATGCCGTCAAGAATTCTCTTAGGAATAACAAGACTCAGGTCGCCCGGAGTTGCTTTGAGTGTCGGAGTAGTGAAACATTTTGAAAGTCTTTTTTCCGTGGATCTCTGCCCGCGGATAAGGTCGCCGAAACGCTGCACGATAACACCGCCGCCGAGCATGTTGGAAAGTTTAGCAATTGATTCACCATATCCGTTGGAATCCTTGAAAGGCTCGGTGAAGTGCTTGGAAACCAGAAGAGCAAAGTTTGTGTTTGTCGTCTGAAGCTCAGGGTCTTCGTAGCTGTGGCCGTTTACAGTGACGATTCCGTTGGTGTTTTCATTGACAACCGCACCCTTGGGATTCATGCAGAAGGTTCTGACAAGGTCCTGATACTTTTCGGTTTTGTATACTATCTTGCTCTCGTAGACTTCATCGGTGATATGTGAGAAGACATCGGCCGGAAGCTCTACGCGTACGCCGATATCAACGCGGTTCGAAAGAGTTTCAATGTTAAGCTCCTTGCACCATGTTTCCATCTGTTTGCTTCCGCTTCTGCCTACGGAAACAATGCATTTCGAGCAGGTGAAGTTTCCTTTATTGGTCTCAATTTCATAGCCGCCGTCAATAATATTGATCTTCCTGACGGATGTAAGAAAATGAAACTCAACCTTGTCTTTGAGGTAGTTATAGAGATTTGTAAGAACTTCAAAATTGATGTCAGTGCCGAGATGTCTAACTGATGCATCCAGAAGATGCAAACCGTTCTGAAGGCAGAGTGTTTTGAGAGTAGAATTGGCGGTTGAATACAGCTTTGTCTTGTCTCCGCCAAAGGATGCATTGATGCCGTCAACGTACTTCATAAGCTCAAGGGCTTTCGCCTTGCCTATAAATGAATGAAGTGTTCCGCCGAATTCATTTGTGATATTGTATTTGCCGTCAGAGAATGCACCTGCACCGCCAAAGCCTGACATGATGGAACAGTGTTCGCAGTTGATGCACTTTGTGATCTTTTCTCCGTCAATTGGACAGTGGCGCTTGTCAAGAGTATTGCCGCCTTCAAAAAGAGCAATTTTCAAATCCGGATTGAGCTTGGAAAGTTCATAGGAGGAAAAAATGCCTCCGGGACCCGCTCCTATAATAATTACGTCAAAATCCATGGCTGTCTCCCTTAAAAAAGCCCTCAGTTTAGACTGAGGGCTATACATTGGTGCTCCAACGGGGACTCGAACCCCGGACACCCGCCTTAAAAGGGCGGTGCTCTACCTGCTGAGCTACTGGGGCGTTTGACTGAGATGGCGGGACTCGAACCCACTATATCGGAGTCAAAGTCCGGTGTGTTACCATTACACTACTTCTCATTGAAAAGGGTGGGATATGGGGCTCGAACCCACGACACCCGGAACCACAATCCGGTGCTCTACCAACTGAGCTAATCCCACCATTATTTTTATCTGGCACGCCAAGAGGGATTCGAACCCCCGACCTACTGCTTAGAAGGCAGTTGCTCTATCCTGCTGAGCTATTGGCGCATATCTCTGCTCTATGCAGAATGTGGAGCGGGTGAAGGGAATCGAACCCTCGTATCCAGCTTGGAAGGCTGGTGTTCTACCATTGAACTACGCCCGCATAAGGGGCTCCCTTGTTAGCCGATAAATATTACCACAACAAACAGAGGAATGTCAACTATAAAAAGGCAAATATAATAAAAAATGTGCAAGCATGAATGATGCTTATTTTTTGCTTAAAAAAAGTAAAAAAAATTTAAAAAAATGCTTGACTTTAGTTCGCTAACGTGTTAACTTGTTATCGTAATAAATAAACAGACGAAAAGGATGAGGACAAAATGAAAAAGATTATTGCTTTAACACTTGCACTTTGCATGATATTCACATTGTGTGCATGCGGATCATCAAAGAAATCCGGGAAAACATTTATTATGGGAATTGACCCTGAATATCCTCCGTTCAGCTACATCGGAGAAGACGGCAAATACACCGGCTTTGACGTGGAAGTCTGCCAGGCAGCATGTGAGCTCCTCGGATGGAATTTTGAAGTCTTTGCAGTTAACTGGGACGAGAAACTGGTTCAGCTTGATGCAAAGGAATGTGACTGCGTATGGTCCGGTATGACAATACTCGACTCCATGAAGGAAGCAGGATACATCATCTCAGCTCCCTACTATGACAATACTCAGGTTATCCTTGTAAAAGAGGGAAGCGATATCAAGTCATCCGCAGACCTTGCAGGCAAGGTCGTAGCCGTACAGCTCGGTACATCAGGTGAGAGCATGCTTAACGGAGATCTCGCAGATTTGACAGCTACGTTTGACAGCCTTGTAACCTGCGACAGCTTTATCAAGTGCTTTGCAGAGCTTGACGGAAACGGCGTTGATGCAGTTGTAGTTGACTACCCGGTTGCACTTAGTTATTCAAACGAGAATCCCGGATTCGTCATCATAAACGAGAACCTAGGCGCAGAGCAGTACGGAATTGCATTCCGCTCCGGTGACCAGGAACTGTGCGATTCTATTGAAGGCGCTGTTCAGAAACTCGTTGAGAACGGAACATATGCAAAAATCGCAGAGAAGTATCCCGATGTTGTAAACAACCTTCTTTTCTTAAGCTAAACCATTTTAATATCCTTTCAAATAAATAATAATACTGCAACTGACCCCGGAGACATGCTTTCGTGTCCCCGGGATTAGTTGCCGAAACGGAGTTCATATATGTCGCTTCTGACAATGATAGTCAAAATGAGCGAAGGCCTTGGAAAGACCTGCGCAATATTTTTTCTGACACTGATATTTTCGCTGCCTCTGGGTATGCTGGTGGCACTTTTGAGGATGAGCAAAAACAAAGCAGTGTCAGGTATTACAAGAGCAGTAATATCCGTACTTCGCGGAACACCGCTTATGCTTCAGCTGCTTGCCGTTACTTACGGACCGTATTACCTGTTCGGCTGGAGTATTTCCAGAAACAAGCTTATACCGGTAGTAATTGCATTTGCAATTAACTATGCCGCTTATTTTGCCGAAATATATCGCGGGGGCATAGAATCAATATCCAAGGGACAGTATGAGGCGGCTCAGGTTCTGGGCTACACGAAGTCACAGACTTTTATACGCATAATACTTCCGCAGGTAGTCAAGAGAATTATGCCGAGCATAACTAATGAAGTTGTTACCCTTGTTAAGGACACATCAATGGCCTTTACGGTATCGTATACGGAAATGTTTACGATAGGCAAGCAGATTGCAAATTCTGAGACAAGCTTCATGCCGTTTATAGTTGCCGGTGTATTCTACTTTGTATTTAATGCGATTGTTGATTACGTGATGGGACGTGTTGAGAACAGACTCAACTACTACAGCTGAGAGGAGGATGGATGTAATGGCTAAAAAGACTAACCAGACAAAAGTAATTCTGGAAATGAAAAACATACAGAAATCCTTCGGAGATAATCAGGTGCTTAAAGACATATCTCTCACGGTAAACAAGGGAGAAGTAGTCTCGGTGATAGGACCATCCGGATCCGGTAAATCCACACTGCTGCGCTGTGCAACCTTTCTTGAGACAATTAACGGCGGAAGTATTTCCTATATGGAAGAAAAAGCTGCTTGGACGGATGAAACAGGAGTTGTCTATGCAAAGGATCTGAACAAATTCAGACAGGATTTCGGACTGGTGTTTCAGAACTTTAATCTGTTTCCTCACTTTTCGGTAATGAAGAATCTTACCGATGCTCCGGTGAATATCATGAAGAGAAACCCCGAGGAAGTAAAGGAGGAGGCACTGAAACTGCTGAAAAAGATGGGACTGACCGGAAAGGAAGATGCCTATCCATGCCAGCTCAGCGGCGGTCAGCAGCAGAGAGTTGCAATAGCGAGGGCGCTCTGCATGAACCCGGAAATGCTCTTTTTTGACGAGCCGACAAGCGCACTTGACCCGGAGCTTACAGGCGAAGTGCTGAAGGTAATAAAACAGCTTGCCGAAGAGAATATGACAATGGTTGTGGTTACACACGAGATGGCATTTGCAAAGGCCGTTTCTGACAGGGTCATATTCATGGACGGCGGAGTGATTGTTGAACAGGGAACACCTGAAGATGTTTTCGTCAACACAAGCAAGACCAGAACAAAGCAGTTCCTTAAGAAATACGCTGAATGAAATACTATCTATTTAACCCGACCGGAAATATTACTGCCCTGATAGAAGATGGCAACGCATCCGAAATTATGAAAATGGAGCCCAATTGCGAGCAGGCCGGATATATAGGGAAAAAAGCAGGGGCAGACATCAGCCTTTCAATGGCGGGCGGAGAATTCTGCGGCAATGCGACAATGTGTGCGGCATACCTCACGGGAAAGACTGACGTAAAAGTGCATGTTGAGGGAACGGGCATCGTAAACGTAAGGATAAACGGAAATACCGGAGAAGTTGAGATGCCTGAGGTCAGAGAGATTACCACGCTGAATGGTTATCCTTTGGTACGCTTCAAAGGGATTGACCATGTAATTATTGAGGATGACCTTGACAGCAGTCTTATTGAAAAATGGTGCATAGGCGAAGCGATGGGCTTTATGTATCTGAACGGAAATAATCTGAAGCCGCTTGTGTATGTAAAGAGCATCCAAACTCTGTTTTATGAAAACTCCTGTGCCAGCGGAACGGCTGCGGTGGGAGAATATCTGAAAAGGAAGGTATCTCTTAATAACCCCGCCGGAGTGCTTGAGTATGACAAGGGAATTTTGAAGGGTTCAGTTGAACTAATAAAAAAAGTTGAAAAATGAAAAATGCCATCTGTCAGTTCAAAATGAAGACAGATGGCATAAAAATTGATTATATTATTTGGTTCCGAAGATTCTGTCACCGGCATCGCCCAGACCTGGAACGATGTAGCCGTGATCGTTGAGCTTCTCGTCAAGTGCTGCGACGAAAATATCCACATCCGGATGATCTTCCTGCATTTTCTTGACGCCCTCGGGGGCACCAATAATGCTCATGAGCTTTATACGCTGTACGCCGGTTTCCTTGATAAAGGAAATAGCGGCACTGGCGCTACCGCCGGTAGCAAGCATCGGGTCTACCACGATGACATCTCTTTCCTCAATGTCAGGCGGCATTTTGAAGTAGTATTTTACAGGCTCAAGGGTGTCAGGGTCACGGAAAAGACCAACGTGTCCAACCTTGACATTAGGAATCATGGTTACCATACCGTCAACCATACCTAGTCCTGCGCGGAGAATAGGAACGATAGCAAGTTTCTTGCCGGAAATTCTCTTGCAGTGTGCAACTGCGACTGGTGTTTCAACTTCAACATCTTCGGTCGGAAGATCTCTTGTTGCTTCGTAGCACATAAGCATTGCTATTTCCGAAACGAGTTCGCGGAACTCCTTTACGCTGGTTTCCTTGTCTCTCAGGATTGAAAGCTTGTGCTGGATAAGCGGATGGTCAAATACTACTACCTTGCTCATGGCAATAAAATTCTCCTTAAAAATATAAAATTGTTTTAATAATATTAACACATTGAGAGGGTTTGCGCAATTACAATAATGATGGTAAAATGAATCGTTATGGAATATATATCTAATTCGGAAAAAGAGACAGAAGAAATTGGCGAGAGCTTTGCAAAAACTCTCAAAGGCGGCGAAATCATCGCCATGTACGGAGACCTCGGAGCCGGGAAAACTGCGTTCGTACGCGGAATGGCCAGAGGACTTGGCCTTACAGACCGCGTTTCAAGCCCTACATTTACCATCGTAAATGAATACGGCAGAAACGGAAAGCTTATTCACTTTGATATGTACCGCCTTTCAAGTGCCGATGAGCTTTTTGATATCGGCTGGGAGGACTACGTAGCAAGAGGCTCCATATGCGCGGTAGAGTGGAGCGAAAATGTGCAGGAAGCTTTTTTCGGGGACGAGATAAAAGTATCCATAGAAAAGACCGGGGATAACTCAAGGAAGATTACGATATGCTGACACTTGCATTTGAAAGCTCTGCCAAGGCGGCATCGGTTGCGCTGGTGGAGGATGACAGACTTATTGCGCAGTACATGCAGTCAAGTGCACTTACACATTCAAGGACTCTGCTTCCAATGTGTGAAGATATGCTTAATAACATGGATTATGCTATAGATGATGTTGACCTCATAGCAGTAGCTCAGGGCCCGGGTTCATTTACTGGAATCCGAATTGGAATTGCCACAGTCAAAGGACTTGCATGGGCAAGCGGCAAGCCGTGTGTCGGAGTCTCGACTCTCGAAGCAATGGCTTATAATGGCCTTGCCGCAGGCGGCACAATCTGCTGCTGCATGGATGCAAGAAGAAATCAGATTTATAATGCAGTATTTTCAGATAAGCTTGAAAGACTGTGCGAAGACAGAGCAATTGCCCTTGATGATTTGGAGACATATGACAATATGTTTCTCGTAGGCGACGGCGCTGAGCTTACGGCAAGGTTTCTGGACGGAAAGGGAATTAAATACCGTCTGGCTCCGCAGAATCTGCTGTACCAGAGCGCATACGGGGTTGCTATGGCGGCAATCGGGAAGACGCCGGGAACGGCAGATGACCTCCTTCCCGTATATCTGAGGCTTTCACAGGCAGAAAGAGAAAGACAGGAAAAGCTGAACAATGTTTAAAACCAAGATAAAACCATTCATAAAGGATTTCTTCGAGAGGGCGGACATTTTTCTTCTCGTTGTCTGTACTATTGCTGCCCTCTTCGGGATATTCATGGTAAACAAGGCCGTTACGGCTATGGCAGCCGGCGGCTGGCTATCCAACCCGACCAAGATGATTATAGTTCAGGTGTTCTCAATGTTCCTCGGAATCGGAATGTTCGTCTTAATGACGGTAATTGATTCTGATATACTCGGGCAGCAGTGGAAACTCCTTTGTATAATAAATGCGCTTTTGCTGGTAGCTCTTGTCATCTTCGGACATGATGACGGTACGGGAAACAAATCATGGATTAGATTCGCAGGAATCGGAATTCAGCCGTCTGAAGTCATCAAGGTTCTTTTCATTATTGTACTTGCAAAACAGATGACGGCATTAAAGGAAAAGAACGACATCAACTCACTGCCTTCCGTTGCAATGATGGCGGGGCATTTTGCGCTGGTTTTCGGAGCAATAGTCGTGGTATCATCTGACCTTGGATCTGCGTCAATTCTTCTGTTTATATTCCTTGTAATGTTCTACTGCCTTGGCGCAAGGCCGTACTGGTTTGCCCTGGGGTCGGCTGCGGTGGCGGCGCTTATACCGGTGTTCTGGGTTTATTTTTTGAAGGACTATCAGAAACAAAGACTCTTGTCGCCATATGACCCGTCAATCGACCCAGACGGATGGGGAATATCCTGGCAGACAACCCAGTCAAAGCAGACGCTCGCATCCGGAAGACTAACCGGTGTTGACGCGGAGCATACAAGATCCGTTTTTACGGGAAAGCACACAGATTTTATTTTTTCAACAACCGGCGAGACACTTGGAATGCTGGGCTGTATCGCGGTTATTATACTTCTCACAATAATAATTATTCACTGCGCAAAAGTCGGACTGACCTGCGGAAGAACTTATGATATGCTTATCTGCATGGGAGTTACTGCGGCTCTGGCATCACAGATGTTCATCAATATTGGAATGTGCATCGGCATTACCCCGGTTATTGGTATTACGCTTCCGTTTTTCTCATATGGAGGGTCATCAATGGTTACGATGTATGCTGCCGTAGGGCTTGTGTCGGGTGTAAAATACAAGCCAAAACCTCAGCACTCATCTGTATTCTAGGGAGACAGGATAATTTGAATTTTCAGGAACTAAAACAGAATACAAAACTTACAATCAGAGATTCAAAACCGAGGATATCCACCTTCACACTGATATTTCTGCTGATTGCCGTTGTTTTGTCTTTTCTTATGTCCGAAGTGGTTACATCCGGGGCAAATATTACAGACTCTACACTTGACCAGTATTATTCATATTATGCTGCGGGCGAATATGAAAAGGCAATGGATCTTGCTTCTTCGCTTAGAATCAGTACAGATGCATACCTTATTTCACTGGCAATAATAATCGTAAAAAGTATACTGGGCGCAGGATATAAGATATTTGCAGTAAAAACAGTAAGAAAGAACGAACAGGCATGTTTTGGAAATCTGCTTGATGGTTTCGGCATAGCAATAAAGTGGCTGATAATGAGATTAATTAAGATTCTGCTTATTACACTTGGCTTTATGCTTATGGTATTTCCGGGATTTTTCCTGCTGTACTGCTACAGGCAGTCCGAGCTCCTTTTAATTGACAACCCGGATTGGGGTCCGATAAAGTGCCTGACTGAAAGCCGAAAGATTATGAAAGGCAGAAAGACAGAGCTTTTCAGACTTGATATGAGCATAATTTTGTGGTACATATTTGGCTTTATCGGAAACATGTCCGTTCTGTTTGCGTTTATAAATCTAGCCGTAAAGCCCTTCGTTACATGTCTTCAGATAATGTATTACGATTCAATCAGAACAGAAAATCCGGAAACAGCTGTTGTTTAAAGAACATTAACATGGCGGAGCTGATGCTCCGCCTTTTTACGTAAAAAAGCCAGCCCTGTCGGGCTGGCTTTTTCGGATAATAGTTTATATCAGCTTAGCTGTGACAATACGTTATAGAAAGCACCAAGTGTCTGCTCCAAAAGCGGGTAGGTTTCCGTCATGTTGTTTGAACCATAGTAAACTGTAATTGCGAGAGGCTCGCAGCTTGAACCGGAGTAGTCGGCAAGAAACTCACCATATACCGTCCAGTTACCTTTTGTTAAGGTGAGACTGAAATCACCGATTCCGGAAACATATGAGAAGGATGTAATATCGCTCGTTGTAAAGCCGTAGGATGAGGCTGCGGTAGCAATGCTGTTCCTGCAGCTGGTGGAGTAATCCTTTGCAATCTGTTCTTCGGCACTGGCGGAATTGACAGTTATGTATGCAATGTTGGTGTACAAAGGACCGCCTGTCCCGCTGAATATGGCCTGAACTTTCCATCCGTTAAGATCAGATGGAATGTTTGAAAGAGTGAGTGTGCTGGAACCCTGGCCTGTTACGCCAAGTCCGGGGAAATGGTTGGGAGCTTCAGACGCATTGTAGTTTATGGAAGAATCCGCATTTGAAATTGTCCAAGTTATGGCGGTGAAGTTTGAACCATAGGCTACAAAGCTAGCTTTACCGCCGGCATCCACTACCTCACTCGTAGGACTCTTGGTTATTGTAACATAGCCGTTATTTACAACAGTTATGGTAGGTGCCGGCGTCGGCGCAGCAGTAGGGGTGGGTACCGGCGTTTGTGCAGGAGTCGGTTCGGGAGTTGCCGTCGGGGATGCGGTGTTGACAGGAGTCACGTATGTTGTGAAATCCATCTCATCGCCGTCCTGCGGAATATCTGAAGATGTGTAGCGGTTTGACTTTCCGCATGCGGCAAGAGAACAAACCATTATTAACGCTATAACAAGTGAAACTGTTCTTTTCATTTCTTAATACCTGTTTTCGGAAAATTCCGTAATATTCAAATTATTCCTTTCATTGAAGTCGAGACTCCAGTGAGGAGTTATTTCCATATGTTTTGATATGATACCGTGCTTATACAGACTTTGCTCGATGCCGTATACGACATGGTTGGAATGCGGCCAGTTATCATCCCAGCCGGTATCCATGACTTCAAGTGTCATTTGCGCTTCTCCGCGTGAATCGGCATCGGTTATCTGGGATATGAGGTCGTTGTCTATGTTGATGCAGGTCTGCCACGGAAGGTTCATTGTGTTGGATTCGGCAAAGGTTATCTGCTGGGTGTTTGTAATGCTGAGCATGACGATAGCCATGATAGGAAGCACCAGAAGAGTCTGCGGAACTGACTTGACTATATCTGCCAGACAGAAAGTGGTAATAATAAAGATGGCAAAGGCAATGCCGAAAAACACCTGAGGTCTCTTGATGTACTGCGGTTCAATCTTTGCACAAAGAAGAAGCTCAAAAATCGAGATTACAAAAAATGCAAATATATGAGGAGCAAGTTTCTTGAGAAGGCCAGATTTTTTCTTTTTCTTAACAGCATTTACAATAAAGGCGGATGCAACAATTAAAAGTACCAGCCCAATAAAGTATATGCTCATTGAAGTAAAATCTGTTAAGAAATCATAAATTACGTAATTGAGACGCAGAGGATTGTTAATACCGACAGAACCTCTGCCGCCGAGGGCTTCAAAGACCATGGAAATAAGCCACAGTACGATTATCAGCGCCGGCATCAGCTTTATCTTGCGCGACTTCACAATTTCGTAGCCCATATATATTGCGAGAATTGCGCTGTTGAAAAGATTTGAAAATATAGCGAAGTATACAGCCACGACAATAAATGACTTTGCAAGAAGCTTGTCTTTGGAAAAGAAACTGTCCAGTATGCCGCTTGATTCAAAATACATGACTAGCGTGCAGCAGAGAAGATCCGGAATAGTATAGTAGAAGTAGCACGTTGCGTCATAACTCCAAAACATGTAGAGGTTGTCACTTTTGGCGGTTCTGTAGATAAGGAAGTGCAGAAGAAGGAATATGGCTGATATAAGTATTGTTGCACCGTAATTCAGCTCAAACTTCTTCCTTATAAGAACCGCAAATGCACGTACGTAAAAAGCAATAAAAACTGACAGAACGGCCGCAAAGACCAGGCACTGCGATTCAATATAGCCGAGGGAACCTATCTGCATGTGATAGATAAGTGCGGCCAAAGAGCCGCATGCGGGCATAAGAACCTCCGGGAGAATCCTTGCGGGATTCCAGAATTTTGTGTATGGAATGGCGGGGCGGGCGTAGGAAACATACTGCCAGTCATCACTGTCAAGTATTACGATTCTGTGTGCCCCGTAAAAGAAAGCAAACATACAGATAAATACGCATACAGTCAGAAGTGCAAATATCCATTTTTCCCTTTTGGCATTTTTGTCCATAATTGAATAAAGTATATCTTATAAAATGCCGAAAATCAACAAGACGCTTGAGCTTTCGCAAGATACAGGTTATAATGTATGAGTCCAAAATTTGACTGCGTGCGTGGCACTCCACAAAAAGACCACGTACAGCTTTATAAGGAGGAAAGACACAATCCCCTAAACTCGGGGTGCGGCGTTGTGGAGACGCGTCGTAAAGCGGCAGGCAAAGCCGCCGCGAGAATACTTTGAGCGGAGGCCGGGTATTCGGAGTTTGAAATTATGGCAACAGTACAACTAAAAGGCGTCAAGAAAATCTATCCCGTAGACAGCAGCGAAAACAAGGCAAAGCGCAAGAAAGCAAAAGGCGACGACGCAGGTGAAAAGAGCAACCTTCAGGTTACTGACAAGGGTGTAGTTGCAGTTCAGGAATTTAACCTGGATATTGCAGACAAGGAATTCATCGTTCTCGTCGGACCTTCAGGATGCGGAAAGTCCACAACGCTTCGTATGATTGCAGGACTTGAGGAAATTACCGAAGGCGAACTTTTAATTGACGGAAAACTTATGAACAATGTTGCACCAAAAGACCGCGACATAGCAATGGTTTTCCAGAACTACGCACTTTACCCGCACATGACTGTCTATGACAACATGGCGTTCTCACTCAAGCTTCGTAAAGAGAATAAAGATGTTATTGATGCAAAAGTCCGCGAGGCGGCAGAGATTTTGGATATTACCCAGTATCTTGACCGTAAGCCGAAGGCTTTGTCAGGTGGACAGCGCCAGAGAGTTGCTATCGGACGTGCAATCGTACGTGATCCGGCAGTCTTCCTCATGGACGAACCGCTTTCAAACCTTGATGCAAAGCTCCGTAACCAGATGCGTGCGGAAATCATTAAGCTCCGTGAGCGTATAAACACAACATTTATCTATGTTACACATGACCAGACTGAGGCTATGACACTCGGTGACCGCATAGTAATTATGCGTGACGGATTTATCCAGCAGATTGGAACACCTCAGGAAGTTTTCAATAATCCGAAGAACCTGTTTGTCGCAGGATTCATCGGTACACCTCAGATGAACTTCTTCGATGCAGACCTTGAAGAGAAGAACGGAAAGTACTTTGTTACCATCGGCGGTGAGAAAGTCGAACTCAGCGAAGAGAAAGAGAAGCGCCTTGCAGCAAACAAGGTTGAATCCCAGAAGGTTACACTTGGTATACGTCCTGAGCACACCACTCTTACTGATAAGGGTATCAAGGCAAAGGTTGATGTAAGTGAAATGATGGGATCTTCTGTTCATCTTCATGTCAGCGCAGAGGGCAAGGATGTTATTATCATTGTTCCTACAACTGAACTGTCAGGAGACAGCTTCAAGATGGGCGATGATGTCTGCTTCACATTCTCCGGAAACGTTGCACACGTATTCTCAAAAGAGACAGAAAAGAATCTCGAGTGGTAATTTTGTCTTAAATGCTTAAGCGCCGGCAAATACCGGCGCTTTTTATATAGCAGATTTTATATTTTTCTTATACGAAAGACGGAAATCATATGAGAAAAAAACCGATCAAAGCAATACTGGTTGCATTTCTGTGCATTATTTCTGCGGCAATGCTTGTGTTCTCTACATCTCCAAGGATGAAGAACACTGCTGTTGAAAATACGACTGTATCAGATTCGGAAGTTATGCCTGAAGTGACAGGTAATGAGATTGAAGAAGAACAGATTTCTTCAAAAACATACAGGACTGTTACGCTTTGCAACAACACATTTTCAACATCAAACCACAAACTTGACCTCAGCCAAATCACACCATCTGATGTGGACGAGGTCTGTGCGGTGCTTTCGGAAATGGACAATCTTGAATATGTAGATATCGGAAACTATACAAACGGTCTTGCAATTGATGATTTGGGCAAACTGTATGATGCAGCCCCGAATGCCAGATTCTCATACGGATTTCAGCTTTACGGACAGGAACTTAATACATACGATGAGGTTCTTGATTTTAACCACTATACAATTACTGACAATGCCGAGGAACTTCTTAAGTATCTCCCGTACATGAGAAACTGCAAGACGCTGGATATGGACTCATGCGGAATCGGCAATGAGAGAATGGCCGAAATACGGGATATGTATCCCAAAATAGAAGTAATCTGGAGAATATGGTTCGGAAGTGATTATTCTGTAAGGACTAATGTTGAGAAAATACTGGCCTCCAAGCCAAGTTGGAGTCAAGTCCATATTTGTGTGTAAATTATCCTTTAGGTATCTTAAATCATGCAGA
>R27__coassemble_505_pt1 | contig 24525 bp, 21 predicted proteins | sample R27__metabat2_high_PE_050 | metagenome-assembled genome bin R27 | reverse complement strand
GTAGGGCTATGCCCGCATATGAAAAACCACCCGCTAAGCGGGTGGATATTTATTATACTAAGTGGAATTACTGTGCATTATCTTTAATTTTTGTTTTTTTCTGCAGCATTTCATTCATTACCGCCATAAGTATCAGGCATACCAGCAAAAATACAGGCAAAAGCGAAACGGAAAAAGTGTTTGCCAAAACTCCAAACAATGGAGGCATTACCATTGTACCCACATAAGCCGATGCCATCTGAACGCCGATAATTGCCTGTGATTTGTCCTCTCCGAAATGGTCGGGAGTTGAATGTATTACGCAGGGATAGATTGGTGCGCATCCAAGTCCAGCCAGTATCAGTCCTACCATAGCAAATGTTTCATTTGTTGGAATAAGCATTATTACTAATCCCAGGAGAATCACAGCCTGCCCAAGGCGTATCATTTTTAGGTCACTCAGCTTCATCGTTATAAAACCGCTGACGGCACGTCCCGCTGTAATTCCGATAAAGAACAGTGATGCGAAGCTTGCAGCCGTTTCCTTGGGAATACCTCTGCTGATATTCAAATAACTGCTCGCCCACAATCCGCAGGTCTGCTCCACTGCACAGTAGCAGAAGAAGGATATCATAACCTCTACGGCTCCGCTTATCCGTAATATCTCACGAAGCGACAAAGGTTTACGCTCTTTGCAGTCTTTCTGTTCCTCAGCATTCTTTCTCTCCTTCCAAAGAGGAAGGCTTAAAAACAGTATTGCAGTAAGAGCCACCTGGATAATAGCGATTGAACTGTATCCTGAGCTCCATCCGCTCCCTCTCTGAAGAGCATATCCCATAATATACGGTCCGATTGAGGCTCCCACTCCCCACATGCAGTGAAGCCAGCTCATGTGTCTGCTTTTATAGTGCAGCGCGACATAGTTGTTAAGTGATGCATCTACGCTCCCGGCACCGAGTCCGTACGGAACTGCCCAGAGTAAGAGCATCCAGAATTGTCTGGATATGGAAAACCCGAACAGCGCCGCCGCGGTCATGGCAACACTGATTGCCGTTGTCTTTCCAGTGCCAAGCCTGAGTGTAATTCTCTCACTCTGGAGAGACGAAATTACCGTTCCAAATGCAATTATCATGGAAATTATTCCGGCGTAAGACAAAGGAACGTTCAGGTCCGTGTGCATTACCGGCCAAGCAGACCCCAGAAGAGAGTCAGGAAGTCCGAGACTAATAAATGCCAGATATATAATTGCCAGAAGCAGATTTACCATTCAGTCATCCTTCCGTGGGGTTTTCCCCGACTATCTTTTTGTAGTTTTCCCTGTCAGTTGCTCCCTCCGTCGAGAAGAACAGCACGACCGAGTCTTTTCCAAGACTCATTTTATTTTTTAATTCCTTCAGAGACGCATCACTCATAAGATTGCAGAAAAAACCGAAGGCTGAAGCTCCGCTCTCCCCGGAAACGATTTTGTTTGCTGCGAGGATTCTCATGCCCTCGGCTGCCGTTTCATCGGGTATTGAAACAAAGAAGTCTGCATAGCTTTCAAGTATTTCCCAGGCTATGCCGCATGGTACTCCGCAGGCAAGCCCTGCCATGATGGTCTTCATTTCCCCCGTGCAGATATGAATCTTCCCGTCATTTGCCTTTGCTGTTTTGTAAACGCAGTCCGCCTCGTGAGGCTCCACAATGGTAATGACAGGCTTTCTGTCTTTCATATAGTCCGTAAAAAACGCTGTAACAGATGCAGCCATCGACCCCACGCCTGCCTGAAGAAAAATATGAGTCGGAAGTATGCCGTCCATCTGTTCGAGTGCTTCAAGCGCCATGGTGGTATAGCCCTGCATTATATATTTAGGCGTTTCCTCATATCCCGGCCAGGAGGTATCCTGAATTAACGTCCATCCGTTTTTTTCAGCATCTTCCCTTGCCTTTGATACACAGCCGTCATAGTTCAGTTCAAGAATAGAAGCATCCGCTCCGAGCGCAAGAATATTGTCAAGCCGCTCCCTGGCTGTGCACTTCGGCATATACACCACGCTGTTTAAGCCGAGATTTCGTGCGCTCCAGGCCACGCCGCGTCCATGGTTTCCGTCCGTTGCGGTAATAACCGTGTCAATGTCAGCGTTTTTCTGAGTCTCTCTGTAAATTGCATAGCTTCCGCCGAGTCCCTTGAAGGCATTAAGACCGAACCGGTAACTCTCATCCTTTACAAAAACTCTGCCGACTCCATAGCTTGAGGCAAGGTTATCAAGGCTTCTGAGCGGAGTCATGCCGTAGCTGTCGAGCGACTCGTGGAAACTGCGTACCTTGGCCGCCTCACCGGCGTTGTATTCGGAAATATCCGCAGTATTTCTTTTTTCAGATAAGTTTTCACAGTATCTAATCATATGATTTCCCTTGCAAAAAATGAGTCAAGCAGAAAAGCCCGGCTCATTTTTGCATTATGTTTTAATAATACCGGTATCAGGCAACCGTAATCGTAATCGTATAGTCCTGAAGGCTGTATGTGGAGCCGATGAAGTTTCGGATAATACTGTCAGCGTTATCCTGTGCTCTTTCGAGAAGTCCGCTGTCTATTGCCTTCTGCTCCTCAGACTTTATTAGGTCAGCGAAGGAAAACGCAACATCGGAAACACTTATGGGATTGAAAAGGTTGTTTCTCTCGTCATACAGCTTAAAGCTGTCCTCATCAATCTCCGAGCTGATTATCTGTGCCTTCGGAACAGAGATGGTAACGGTTTTTGTGTTGTCGTCCTTAATAACCACAACACCGGTAAAGTCTATGCCGGCAGTAATCTTTCCGTCATAGCTGTAGATGAAGCTTGCTGACGTGAACGGAATATTGTGTCCGCCCTGCGTCTGCAGCTGATCCTTATAGTTTTCAACATGTTCAAAATAGTACTCTGCAGTGCACAAAACACCGATGTCGTTGATTCCCGACTGTATTGTCTGTCCGGAAACGGTTATCTCCTTCTGAACCTCTACAATCTTTTCAACTTCCTGAACGACCGTTTCCTTCTGACCGCCGTAATATTTCTTGGCAACAAAAAAGGATCCCGCACAAAGTGCCAGAACAAGAAGTATAAGAATAATTCTTTTCAGGGTTTTCATAGTTTCCTCCTAATATTATGTAAACCAAGCGTATCATTTAGCGGAGAACATTCTTCTTTTCGGGAGAGACCTTCTTGAACTCGTCAAGAAATTCACAGATGTACTCAGCACATGTTTCAAGCATTTCTTTGCCCATTTCTTCTGTTGCATATTTCGGATCATCAGTACCCCTCCATCCGTTATCGGTTATTTCTGTTACGAGCCTTGGTATGCTGACCTTAACTCCTTTGAATTTGCTGTCCATAAAAGTGACAATCTCGAAATCTTCACCGAGATTTCCCTTTTCAAGATTCATGCCGTCATAGGCGCTCTTGTCGACAAGAGACGGGTCTATTGCCATGACAGCCATGGTCTCCTCTCCGCCTCCGTGGCCGCCTTTCCAGTCCTCATTCATGTCCCAGACCATCGTCCACCAGTTGAGCTCTGCCAGAATAGCATTTTTTTCACGGAGCTCGTATCCGATTCTGTTTATTACACCATTGTTGCCGCCGTGGCCGTTAAGTACGGCAAAGTGGCGGACGCCGTGTGCATAGTAGCCGTCTACTACCCTTTTAAGAATATCATACAGTCCGTCTTCACCGATGGATATTGTTCCCGGGAACTCGCGGAAATAATCGCATGCTCCGAACGGGATCGTCGGTGCAATCAGCCAGTCAGTATGCGGCTCCATGAGTTCAAGTATTTTCTTCGGTATAAGAGTATCCGTACCGAGAGGATTGTGTTTTCCGTGGCACTCAAGACTTCCCACACTGAGAAGAACAGTATCGTGCGTTTTAAAGTATTCCTCTGTCTGAGGCCAGGTCAGGTTTTCTGCACGCATCAGGCATTCCCCCTTGCAGTCTTCATTTCTTTGACTTCGTCATCTATGGTAAGCTTTGATGACATTACAGCCATCATTATTGCCGAAACCAGTATTCCGACGCCCATCAGAAGTATAATGGTGTTCTGGGCACTTAACGGCTGGTCAGTAAGATTCCCGTCATAACCGGAGAACTCAAGCGTCCAGCCGAGAACGGCAGTTAACAGAGCATGGGCGAACTTCTTTACAAAGCTTGTGACGTTGCTTACCATTCCGTCCATACGCTTTCCGCTCTGGAATTCAGCCACGTCCGTAACATCTCCGCGGTTTATTCCGATTACTATAATTGTGATTGCGGTTCCAACACCTATGCAGAATGCGAAGAACATCGCAACATACATAACCCTGGAGAAGATAAGGAACAGCACCGCGCCGAAGGCAAGAACCATGCTCCCTATTATGAGTGTCTTGTTTCTTCCAAGTTTGTTGAACATTCCCTTGACAAATGGAGTTGCAAGCACAGTTCCTACAATGAACATCGCGCCCATATAGGTCGGCAGATTCAGATTGCCTATTACGTACTTGCTGTATCTGAGTGCGTAACCCGTGCAAAGCGTCACGCAGACACCGTAGAAGAAGAACAGAATCAGGTTACGTACGAAGTTCTTGTTTTTGAACAGGATTCTGAAGGCATCTATTATGCGCGTCTTTTCCTGCTTTTCCGGGAAAACGCGTTCTTTTGTCGTGAAATAATTGTACAGTGAGCAAAGAATAACAACGATTGCCGCGATAAGCGCTGCCACGAAGAAGCCCTTGCCCTCGTTAATCATAGTCTTACCGTCAGCGGCAAGGCCTGCGACCTTTTTGATTACCGGCCACATAATTAGAGTCGGAAGCGACGAGCCGACCGCCTGTCCGTAGGATATGAACTGGTTAAGTTTCACCCTTTCCTCCAGATCCGGCGTCGCTATCTGTCTCATTGTAAATATAGGCAGGAAATAGAATGTCCTGGGAATCATGTATATGAAATACCAGCCGAATGCGTATGCGGCTCTCAGGCTTACGCTTGCATTCGGAAGGGTTGTAAACAGAAGCAGAAGGCAGATGGCAAAAGGAAATGACGAGTAAAGAAGAAGAGGTCTGATTCTCTCACCGTTCTTGAATCTGTGATTGTCCGCCCATGATGCTATGAGGGGATCGTTGATTGCATCCCAGATAACCGATAAGGACATGATTGTCCCGGATATTCCGGCTCCTATTCCCGCGACATCCGTGTAAAAGTATGACAGAAACGAGCCTGTGAACTGAGTTGTGAAATCGCTGCCCAGCGCCGCGAAGCTGTAGCCGATTTTCTCCTTGAATTTTAGTTTTTCCGCCATATATTCTCCTTGCTTAAAGCTTGAATTCATAGCATCTGCCATAGTCCAGGTGTATGTAAAGCTTCAGTGTTTTCTTTTCCAGATTATATATCCCGCTCCACATGGTAAATCCGACATCACTGCCCTCTATGCAGTTCTGCGAGGCAAGTGCGAGCGTGTTTTTTACGGATTCGTCCGACATGCCGTTTTTGTATCTGGCAATAGCAGAGGCCGCCAGCGCATCTCTTTCCTTGCCGTATCCGAAATGGTCATCACGGCATACATAGAAATTCGATGCATGGTTAATATCCCTGAATGTCAGCTTGTTGTCAATCCACTCAAGTATTACGCTGCGTCCTGTTTTGTCGGCAACCATGACATGATAGTCGGCGTCAGGTGCGACGGACTTGATATTGACGCTTTTTGCCAGCTCTATCGCCTCATCGACGCTTGCACAGCTATCCAGCATCAAACGCATAAGAACCGGATGAAGCATTGACTTTTTTCCTTCGTCCTTCTGGTTGACTGCAAATTTCTTATACGCATCCCATGCCTTGCGGTCCTTACTGTTTATGGCAATAGTGCCCGTTTTTGCCTTGAGCAGATACTCATCCGGTACCTCTCCGCTGTTTTCAAGTACAACAGCCTTTTTCTTCTGCTCGTCCGTCAGCTCGTCAAAGCTTATATATGCCCGTTCATCCCATCTGGTCTTTGTCGGCAGATGCATGATTGAAACAGCAAGTCCGGCCTCATTTATTCCGTCCATGCATATAAACGGCATAAACAGTGCCATGCTGATATCCTTCTTGCCGTCATCAAGCACTCCTTCGTAGAAAGTACCTTTCTTCGAGTCAAGCCAGAAGCCGTCAGCAACTGCGAGTGACTTGTACTTTGCCTTCCTGCAGCTTGATTTGAGCACAACAATAAGGCTTGTTATCTCGCCGTTGGTTGTTTCCTTGTTATTTCTGAAATGCCTCAGGTCAAAATTACGGCCCATCACGGTCTCGCCTTCCAGGTTCTTTGTAACGAAGGTTGTACATCCCGAGCGCGTGACAAAGTCAAGGAGTTTCATAAGCGGATAGTAGTTTGCGCTGTACTCCATGTAGTATAGACGGCCGAGAGCATCTTTTCTCTTTATTGACTTAAGGCTCTTTGTGTATTTCCCGAACGTGGGTACCTTATGCGGATTTTTCATTTCTGCCTCACAAACTGTCTACTGTTTTTGCGTCAAGCCGTTTAAGAATCTCGACAGAGAGATTAATTGTTGTTTCAACATCCTCATATGCAGCCAGGCAGTTCATAGAGTGTATGTACCTCACAGGAATACCTGCCGTGACAACGCTGACACCGCCGTTTGAAAGATTGATCACAGCGGCATCATTACCGCCGCCTTCCCTAACAGACTGCTGAACCTTGAGATGTGTCTTCTCAGCAGTGTCGAGCACAAGGCGCTGAAGACGCGGTGAACAAATGGCAGATACATCCATATGCCTGAACATCGGGCCCTTTTTCAAGGCAGTCTGTATTGCATAGGATTCAGTAAATGTATCATCAGCCGGGCAGCCTTCAAAGCATATGGCGGCGTCCGGCTTAACATGATTTACCGATACCGTACATCCTCTCTCGCCGACTTCCTCCTGAGAGGAAAGAACACCTATCACGTCACACGGAAGATCCATGTCAGCGATTTTTTCCATTACCGTAAGAAGAGCGGCACAGCCTACCCTGCAGTCAAATGCCTTGCCGAACATAATGCCGTTTGCCTCATCAAATTCGAACCTTGAAGCGGGAACCACCGGCTCACCCATGCGGATTTTGTACCTGTCACAGGCCTCCGTGTCGCTGGTCGCTCCTATATCTATGGACAGTTCGGAAATTGGTATATCCGATGATTTTGCCTTATCTGCCGCAGTCATAAAATGTGCAGGCTTTGCGGCAAATATTCCGGGTATATACTCACCTTCGCTGTTTCTCACAAGCACCTTGGAAGACGGAAGTGCCGAATTTGTCCAGCGTCCGAGGTTTACAACACGCAGCAGCCCGTTGGGTCTGACCGAGTGAACCATAAAACCGACCTCGTCGCTGTGGGCATCGAGCATAACAAGAGGCTTATCTCCGGTGTTGGACCTTCTTTTTATGTAAAGATTGCGGAGCTTATCCTCCTCAACATCCGCAAATGCAGACGCATAGTTTCTTGCAATGTTCACGACTTCATCTTCAAATCCGGACGTACCGCGCGCATCCGAAAGAATCTTAATAAGCTCTACAAGTTTATCCTCATATTCCATTATATTTTCCTCCGTGAGTTATCTTAATTATTATATTGTTATTGAATACCTTTGGCAAGCCGTGAAACACGCTGAAAACATAGAAACTGCCGTTTTTCGTACAAAACGGCAGTTTCAGCATTTTTATTTGATTTTAGATGACTCAGTCTACTATGACCGTTCCGTCTTCCTTTACCTCAATTGTCATTCCGTCCTTGACGTAATCGAGGAATTCATCTCCCAGTCTGTCAACAACAGGCATATTGGCATCTGTCCAGAATGATGCCAGAATTGCGCCCGATGCCGCCAGAGTATCAATTGACTTTGAAAACAGCATGCATGCCGGCTGTTTTCCCGTTGCACATACAGTATACAGCGCCATTCCTCCGGTTGTTGAGCCGATTGTCTCCGGGAGGCAGAGAGCGGTTCCTATCATTGGCTTTTTGTACAGGTCGGGATTGTTCTGATCCGAGCATTTAACCTGCTTGTCTCCGAAGAGCATAGGGGTCTGATAAGATGCCAGTGTATTCATTCCGCAGTGGGATACAAGTGCCTTTGCCTTGCAGGTGCCCTCGGCTATTACACGGCCTTTGAATTCTTTACTCATTTGCTTCTCCCCCTTTCAGTCATTTCCAGTAATCTTGGCAAGTACTTCCTTCTCGGGATAGAACCTTGCCGTAGAGTACGTGCGCAGTTTGTTTGAAGACGTAATAACGGGTCTTTGCTTGATAAGAAGGTTGTTCATCACCATCAGCGGACAGATTGAACTTGTTCTGACACCTGTTGCCTTGAGTCTTGCGGCATACGGCGTCTGCTCAAATTTCTTCAATACCGCAGGTGCTGCCGTAAATATTGTCGGAATAACCACCTTGGTATTGCCGCTCTTTTTAAGGGATTGCTCAACATCCTCAGTCCAGTCCTTAAGCTGCTGGAGCGTCATATGCGGGCATCCGATGAAGCACATTTCAGGCTTAGCATCAAGCTTTTTCCAGATGCACGGGTAGCTGTTTCTTACGCGTTCGATTTCCGCATCATCAATTACATAGACCGGAGCGCCTTCGCGAATCAGCTTTTCTCCCTGCTGTTTTGCCTCCGGAGTAAGCTTATCTATGTGATAGAGTCCTACCGAGCCGTTTGATGCGGTTGCGGCACCGAAGTCCTTAAGATATGTGCAGGCCTTCTCGTCAAGTTCAGTTCCGAGATACTTATCCAGTCCCTTGATATACGGAACCTGCTCAAGAACTTTCATACCGACGGCCGAACCGAAAAGCTGCGCATCCGGAAGCGAGCTTGTTTTAAGCTCAACTATCCAGTCCGCCTTGCGCCCGTCATCGGTCAGAAAGCCGAATTCCGGCACAAAGCCTGCGATTGAGCACATCAGCTCAATAATTCCGGAGTTTCTGTTGCATCTTGCACCCAGTACGCTGTTTGCATACACGACGGCGGAAGACTCAGCCCAGGCGAGTATATCTCCGAACTTCGGGGTATTTCCCACTTCCTCCAGATAGCAGGTGCAGGTGTAGGCATCGTCGTCAAGAATACCGAATTTCTTCAGTTGCTCTTCGAGTGTCCCCTGCTGGGAGTACATTATCTTGTTCAGAATCTTTTCCGGCAGATTAATGGGTAGATTCTTGTTGTCCATCGGGCGCGGGTCAGCTGTGAACTTCTGTGCACTTACCGCTCCCTCGGAAAGGATTTTGTCATAAAGCTCGTACACAGGCTTCATGATTCCAAGTCCGAAGCTTATGACGGTATGTCCGTATTCGCTTGTTATGGGAATCATTCTCTTTGCGTCAAAAGCATCTCCGAAAGCGACAAGGGTCTTCATGACCTTTGCCATTGTTTCGCCCTTGCTTCCCTCAAGAAGAGCCTGCTGCTCTTTTGTCAGTTCCATTTGCTTTCTCCTTTTTGAGAATCTGCCCGGCAGGTCTTTTCCGTACCGGGCAGGATAATCTGTTTATATAAGTGTGGATGCGGGTACTTCTATTGTCACGTCGGACATGGCAAAGCTTGAGCACGGGTGGATATAGTCAAATTCTATATCTGCCGCGCGGCGTCCGTCGGTCTTCTCCGGAACATAGACTTTTCCGGAAACGAGCTTTGAACGGCACCAGCCGCACTCGCCGGATCTGCAGCGTGATGGGGCAGCTATTCCGGCACGCTCAATTGCGACAAGAATTGGTTCATCCGCAGATGCCTTGATGTCGTACTCCTTGGAACACTGGACGACTTTCAGATTGAATGTCTTTCCGCGGATTTCTGCGGGGTAATCCGGCTGATTCCACGGATCCTTAATCATTCCGAACAGCTCACGGCGTACGAACTTTCTTCTGAGGCCGAGCTTCTCAATCTCGGTATCAAGGAAGTTGTACATTGCCTGAGGTCCGCACATGAATATGCTGTATGCATCTCCGCCGTACTTCTTGATAAGGTCTGCCGTGATGAAACCGTGCTCGAATCCTTCCTTCTCCTCGTCGGAAAGAACATGGACAACATGAACCTTGTCGCATGCTGCGCAGACTTCGTCCAGTTCCTTCTTGTATACTATACCCTCTTCGAATCTTGAGCCGTACAGTATGGTGAGATCAAAGTCCTCATAGCCGTCACGGATTGCATATGCCATGCCCATGAACGGAGTGATTCCCGAGCCGCCGGCCAGAGCGACAACCTTCTTCTCGTCGCGAAGGCGCTCGAAGTAGAGATGTCCCTGAGGTCCGGAGATTGTGACATCCTGTCCGACCTTCCAGTTGTCCTGGATGTACGGGCTTACAAATCCGGCATCATCACGCTTTACCGTAATGTTGTATATGCCGTCCTTTGCCCATGCAGGTGATGAGCAGAGGGAGTAGGAACGTGTTGTTACAGTGTTTCCGATAGGAACTGATACGCTGATATACTGTCCTGCACGGAACGGAGCAAGTGCCTTGCCATCCTTTGACTTGAAAACTATAGTCTTTGCATCGGAGCCGTTGTCTCTGATTTCCTCGATAACGACTTCCTGCTTCTCGGGATGACGCTCCTTAGCCTTTTCATTGGTCGTCAGCGTCTTGGGAAGCGGAGTAGCCGGATATGACTGAATGGCCTCTTCACGGACCTTCGGCATATTCTTGAACTTGAGCATGTCAAATGCGCCGATAAGGCTTATCTTGTAATTACAATTTGCTGCCATGACTCATTCCTCCTCTGCTTTCATTTCTGCAAGTGTCTTCTTTGCGAGCGTGCTGCCGGAGAATATTGCAGAGTTGTAGCCGTCGCCGCGTATACTTGCGGCACCTACGAATTTAAGTCCCTTGACCGGGAATTCTGTTCCCATCATCATCATACGAGGCATCATTGAATCCCATGTCTGAAGCTCAAAGCCGTATGCGGCTCCCTGAGGTACATTGACATAGTTGCACATTGTCCACGGTGTGGCTATTTCGATTTCCTCGATGTACGGGGTAACCTTGAATCCCGTGCGCTCCTCAAAGAGATTGATGAGCTTCTCGGCAAACTTGGTCTTTGTTTCGACATAGTCTTCCTGTGAAACGTTTGCCCAGTCATCATCCATGAATGTACTGGTCAGCGACACAACGCAGGTGCCCTCCGGTGAGAAGTTCGGGTTTACAACGTTGTAGCAGACCATAACCTGGTTGCAGTTGTCGGCTATTGTCTTGCCGGAATTATATTCCTTGACTGTATCGGCAGAAGTCGGAAGGAATATGGTGTAGTCATGGATTCCGAGTTCCTCGGCTGTCTTGTCAAGTCCCATGTAGACAACGAACATACGTGCGCTGTAGGTTCTTCCGTTGCCGAGCTTGAGCATACGGTCCGGAACTACTTCGGGCGGGCACATTGTGGCATAGACCATGTTCTGGTTCATGTTGCAGAGAATATACTTTGTCTCTACGGTTCCGCAGGTGGTCTCGACGCCGCTGACTGCCTTGTTGTCGTCAAAGAGTATCTTTGTCGCAGTGCAGTTCATCCATACGTCGCCGCCGAATGAGCGGAAGCGCTCGAGCATACCTGTTGTGAGCTCGTTTGAAGTCTTGTCGGGTATCCATGCACCGTGGTTTACGTACAGCCACAGCATGTTGACATACTGAAGGAATGAAAGGCGGTCAGCATCAACACCGAGATATCCCCAGTAGGTGTTCATGATATCCTGTGCAAGCTTCGGCATCTTCATTGCCTTGAAGACTCTGTTTACGCTGTAGCTTCCCAGTCTCAGGAAGTTCGGGAAATGCTCCTGCATGTACTTCGGGTCTGTTTTTCCGTTTACGCTGAGGGAGTAGTCTCCTGCCTCATGGAATTCGGTTCCAAGGTCAAAGAGGTCCTGAATGCTCTTGCGGCATCCCGGCACGAGTCTTTCCATCTCGTTTACAAAGTTTTCAACTCCGCAGGGAAGAGTTGCATCAATGTGTGTCTTCCCGTCGCTTGCGGTGGTGATTACGCGGAAGTTATCCGGCACCATGTGCCATCCGATATCCAGTCCGAAATCCTCCGCAACTATCTGTCTGCATCCGCCGGGGTTCTCCTTGGTACCCCATTCGCAGATCTCGTGAAGGGCCGTTTCAAACTCGAAGCGCCCTCTTCTGAAGCTTGAGGCGCAGCCTCCGGGAAGATTGTGGCGCTCAACCAGCAGTGTCTTCTTTCCAGCAAGAGCCATGCGGCATGCGGCAGCCAGTCCTCCGTTTCCTGCACCAATTACGACTACATCATATTTGGGCATAATAATTCCTCCTGTATAAAGTTCAAGTCTGTGGTTATACCACGATTTAATATATATATTCTATACTCTTTGTTAATATTTTGCCAATAAAACCAGCGGCGTGCTCCAATATTCTAATTATATGGCAAGTTGAGCTATTGACACTTATATATAATGACAATAAAATAAAGCTTGTGGCATTTGGTATTACCACAAGCATTCGGAGGTTGTTATGGGATTTACAAAGATTAGTGCGGTCTCTCTTACAGACCTGTTCATTCAGCAGATTGAAAACATGATACTGTCGGGTGAGCTTTCCATCGGAGAAAAGCTTCCGACCGAACGGGAACTCAGTGCAAAAATGGGTGTTTCCCGCCCCGTTGTCTCAGCCGGGATAGTTGAACTTGAGAAGCTCGGCTTTGTCGAAGTTGAGCCGAGGCAGGGTGTGTACGTCTGCGACTACAGAAGAAAAGGATCCATGGAAACTCTTGAAGCCATTATGCGCTACAACAACGGAGCCATGAGGAAAAACGAGGTCAAGTCACTTCTTGAGGTCAGAGAGGCATGCGAGATAATCTGTATCAGGAATGTGCTTTCCAGCTGCTCATCCGATGAGATAGAAGCCGTCTTCTCCCCCATTCTTGACGCGCTCAGGGAAGAAAAAGACCCGGACGCAGCCTCGGAGCTCGTCTTCAAGTTCTATCATGAGCTGGCAATGCTTTCCGAAAACGCAATACTGCCGCTTTTGTACTACTCGTTCCGCGAGCAGGGCAAGTATCTCTGGTCGCTCTACTGCAGAAAAAACGGCTGCGAAAAGATGTACGATCTGAAAATCAAGCTATTCAAGGCTCTTATGAACCGTGACCTTGAATCCGCTGAGAATCAGACACACACGGTGCTTCAAAACGCGATAAACGAGCTCTCGTTCTACGGAGCCTGACAATTCAGTCCTTTGCCGGCAGCAAATCGCTGTTGAAAAGGATTATCAGGAGCTGTGCCGGAATATATGTGAACCAGACCAGATCATTGTGCTCTCCGCAGATATCCAGCATCGGAAGGAAAACCACAAAATCCGAGATGCAGAAAAGCGTCATTGCGGCGATAAGGAAATACCTCTGTCCCTTCTCGCTCACAGCGTAGGAAAACTGGCTTGCTATATTAAAAGCTATAACGGCAAGGTAGACCAGTATCAGTGCAAACATGACACTCTGGGGTTTGGATGGCACCGTAAAGGCAAGCACGGCAAGAACTGCGGCTGCACATACGGCAAGAGCAATTCCTGCGTAGAATCCTTTGTTTTTATATGTGTATCCCTTTTCTTTTGAGGAGGAAAGAAAGCACAGCGCATAAACTATGTGCCCCGCAATAAAAAACACAGCTCCGGGATATGTTGAGGCGGAACCCATGTGAAATGTGTCCGTCATGAAAAAGTCCCCCGCAGTGCAGAGAAGCATGGCAATCATGCACATTCTTCTGGTTTTGCTTTTATTCCTGAGATAGAGTATTACTGACAGTATGCTTAGGATGGAGCTTATTATGACCTTGCTGGTCTGAGACAGAATCGGCATTTTTTAATCCCTCCGCTGTAATTTTACTTTAAGTATGTTTTAAGCTTTGTGATATAATATCTATAATCATACTATTCAACTATTATGGGGTAGTCAGATGAAAAAGAAAAGAGTAATTGCACTAATTTTTTGTCTTTTATCACTTGTTTCACTCTGTGCCTGCGGCAAGAAGGCCGGTGCGGAGTCGATAACGGTATTATTCAATGGTGAAAATGCAGATAAGCTGGAGCTTCTGGTCGGTGATGAAGGTGTTGAGCTTACCGCAGTTGTTCTGCCCGAGGAATGCACAGATGCCGTCATGTGGGACAGCGATGATGACGGAGTTATAAAGCCGACATCCACAGGTGACAGGACCTGCACTCTGTCAGTCAAGAAAACCGGCCGGGTAAAACTCACGGTAACATGCGGTGAATGCAGTACAACCATCAAGCTCTATGCATTGAAAAATCAGGACAAGCTTGCCGCGCGTGAGGTTGCCGTAAGCATAGATGGCGTAAACTATTCCAGCGAAAAGCTCACTCTATATTATGCCGATCAGATAACATCATTTATGAATTCCTATGGTGACTATGCGATGTACTATGGTCTTGATACATCAAACGGAATCTACGGACTCGGCAGCCAGTCATGCTCAGCCTTTGACACTTCGCACTCCACATGGCGCGACTATTTTCTCGATGCCGCGATGGGCGAAATGGTCCAGATTCAGTGTATAAATGCCCAGGCGGAAAAAGAGGGTGTTGTCCTCGGCGAGGAGGAAATTTCCGATATTGAGAAAACTCTGGAGAAGATGCGCGATGAAAGCGTAAAGAAAGGCTTCAGCACGGTTGATGAATACTATGAGTCCCTTTACGGTGCAGGGATAACAGAGGAGCTTTACCGAGACCATATTATGCAAATCGCCCTTGCGCAGAAAATGTACAAGCTCAAGCTTGCCTCCCTCTCATTCACGGACGAAGAGCTCAAAGAACATTACATTGAGCTTGGGTATGATGAAGGCGAAGACTACAACACGAGAGTAATCAGGGTAATACTTATCCCTGTCGAGAAGGATGAAAACGGAGAAATAACCGAAAAGGCGGTTGAAGAGGCAAGAGTCAAAACTCAGGGCATATATGATGAATTTCTTGCGGGCGACATGAGCGAGGAAAGCTTTGCCGCACTTTCAGATGAGTACTCCTATGACAATACCGCCGGACGCGGCGGACTATACGAGGACATCTGCGAGGGGTCCCTTGTCGATGTTCTTGATGAGTATGTATTCGGTGAAAGAGTAACCGGAGATAACGAAATGTTTTACTGCGACTCAAACGGAATCAACGACTATTTCATTGTCTACTATGTCGGTGAAGGCAGGCCGTACAGTTCTTACGTTGCCAGAAGCGATTTTGAAAACTCGGCAATCAATGAGTGGATGTCACAGTTAACGGAAGGAAAATCCGCCGAATCCGGTCCGGATATTAACTCTGTGGGCTGAGGATCCAATAATATGTTTACAGCAGAGCTTTTCTTGAATGAAAAGCTCTCTTTTTATTGTTAATTTGTTGGCCGTCATGTTATTATCTGCACAGGTAAATCTTTTGAGTAAAGCCGCCGGATTATGCGGCAAAGGTATGGAAATACTGATACATATGACAGGAAAAACCGGGATAAAAGTTTTAAATACAGTTGCCCTTCTTCTTTTGATTTTTTCCCTGCTTTTGTGCGGATGCGGAAAAGATGCCAAGCCTGAGCTCGGTGCTATAAAAGCCACGGTAATGATTGCCTCAGACACGCACCTTCTGGCAGACAGTCTGTCCGGCAGTGAAAAATATGCGAAGGGGAAACTAACATCCGACGGGCGCGTGCAGGAGCTTGATACAGTGCTTCTAAAGTCACTTGCCGCAAAGGCAAATGAACTTTGCGCTGATGCCCTGTGCATAACCGGTGACCTCAGTTTCAATGGTGAGAGAGCATCCCATGAACAGATATCGCAGATACTGTCTTCCGTCAATACGTATACAAAGGTTCTTGTAATCCCCGGCAATCACGACTGCTATAACCAGAATGCTTACTCATACGCAAATGACGAGCGTAAGCATTTAAACTCAATATCGTATGACTATTTCATTGAAAACTATGCTGCTTTCGGTTATTCGGGCGCTTTGAGCTATGACAGCACCGGACTCAGCTACATCTGGGAATTATCCGGTGATGTCTGGCTTATGATGCTCAACACCACACTTTCAAAGTTCAATGATGAATTCGGCATGACTGTCACGGGCGGGTATATTGAGGATGAGACCGTTGACTGGATCAGGGATAAGCTTGAATATGCGCACGAAAACGGCATAATGGTCATTCCTTTCACGCATCACAATCTGGTTACCCACAACAGTGTTTTCGAAAACGGCTACACACTTCAAAATGCAGATGTGCTGGTTTCTCTTTTCAGAGAGTACGGAGTTAATCTGAATTTTTCGGGACATCTTCATATCCAGAGCATAGCTGAAGACAGCGGCTTCTACGATATAGCCTCCGGAGGCCTTCTGGATTACGGAAACAGATATGGAATACTTGAAATATATGAAAACGGCTTTGTGTACAATGCCGTACCCATTGAGATTGAAGATATGGACTTAAAGGCATATTCCTTTGACGTTTTCTGTTCAAAATACGAAAAGAAGCACCCTCAAAGTTCCTTTGCCGCGAAGATTAATGCCTACTACTTTGACGGCGACTACAGCGAGGTGCAGCATCTTATAAAGGAGAATCCGCAGGAAGCTGAGGCAATACGCCAGAACGGCAGTGACTATATACGCAGCATTCTTGAAGTCCCCTCTGTTTCACAGCAGTCACTTATCGTACTCAGGCTGGCTTAGGCCGCGTGAAGAAGAAGCACTTGCAGCAAAATCAAGCCAAATAAGAAGAGCTTAGAAGACAGATCAGATCAGTCGTCTAAGCTCAACTATTCTATTAAGAACTATATTTAAAAAATATATAAAAACTCGTACAATTATCGCACAGCACACCATGATGTGCTGTTTTGTATTTTAAGCTTTCAGTGCAGGACGTTATGCCTTTTTGCCCTCTCTGGCCTTTGCGACAATGATTCCGATTACAAGGCCTATTATAGAAGGAACAAGCCAGGAGAAACCAATGTCGTATAGAGGAAGGAACCTTGCAACTGCAGATACGTCGATGCCAAAGGGCAATGTTCTTATGAAGTCTATTATTGCGGCAACAAAAGCTCCGCAAAGAGCTCCTATGAATACTGCTCTGCTCTTAATAAAGGGTGAGAATAGAGACAGAATAATGAGCACTATGGCTATGGGGTAAAGGAGCATCAGGAAGGGTATCGAGTAGTTGATAATTGCCGTAAGTCCCACGTTGGATACCGCAAAAGCGAATACGCTGATAACAATAACCCAGGCTTTGTAGCTGAACCCTTTGGGAAACATCTTTGAGAAAGCTTCCGAGGTGCTGGTTACGAGGCCTATTGCCGTTTTTAGGCAGGCAAGGCCGATGGTCAGGGCAAGAATCACGATTCCCGCATTTCCAAGGTAATGCTGTGCTACCTGTGAAAATGCCACGCCACCGTTTTCGCTAGTTTCGAAAAGGCCCCTTGACTGGGTGCCCATAACCGTTGTCACGAAGTAGATGACTCCCATAAGTACCGCAGTCACTATTCCCGCCTTTAAGATCTGTTTGGATATGTCTGTCTCGTTTTCGACTCCAAGCTTCTTGACGCATTCCACGATTATGATGCCGAAGGCAAGTCCTGCAATTGCGTCCATGGTATTGTAGCCTTCCAGGAATCCGTTGAAGAAGGAGTTCTGCATGTAGCTTTCGTCCGGGGTGATATCTGCAACCCTTGCGCCGGGGTTGGCCATGGCAACTATTACAAGGATAGCCAGAAATGCCAGAAATACCGGCGTAATAACCTTTCCAACCCAGGTCATTATTTCCGTGGGCCTGAGGGAGAAAAACAGCACGAGGCCGAAGAATATTGCCGAGAAGATTAAAAGACCGACCTTCTCGTTTCCGCCTATTAGCGGCGATACACCCGTTGTGAAGGTTGTTGTGCAGCATCTCGGTATTGCGAAGAAGGGTCCTATCGTAAGATAAAGGAGTGTGGTGAACACGTAGCCGAAGCCCTTGCCCACCTTCTTGTCACAGAGGTTCTGAAGACCGTCTGAATGGGTAATTCCGATTGCGGCAACCGCCAGTACGGGTATGGTGACGCCGGTCACAATGAATCCGATGATTGCGCCGTAGACATTGCTTCCCGCCAGCTGACCCATGTGTATCGGGAAGATAAGGTTTCCTGCACCGAAGAACATTCCGAAAAGGGTTATGCCCACGGCGAAGATTTCTTTGAAGCTGAGTTTGGTTTTCATGATTAATCCATTCCTTTGCTTATATCAGTTGTTAAAATAGTTTCTCTCTGAGGGTGTGCTGCAGTCTCTTTTCTTATGATCTTTACAGATCGTAGTACATTGCAAACTCAGCGGGATGAGGAAGATGTGTTATCCTTGAGCTCTCTGCGCGGTGTTTTTCTATCCAGATCTGGATAAGTCTCTCCGGGAATACCCCGCCGCGTGTAAGATAATCATGATCCTTTTCAAGGGCATCAAGTGCCTCGTCAAGCGTTGCCGGAAGGCCGCCGAGTTTTGCCTTTTCCTCTTCGGGAAGGTCAAACAGGTTGAAGTCAAACGGTCCCCATCCCATTTCATGCGGATCAATTTTATTCTGCACTCCGTCAAGTCCTGCCATCAGAATGGCTGCATAGGCATAATAGGGGTTGCATGTCGCATCGGGATTTCTCAGTTCAAAACGCTTGTTTGAAGGTGATTTTGCATAGGCAGGAATCCTTACGACAGCGCTTCTGTTTGCCATGGCATATCCGATGGTTACTGGAGCTTCAAAGCCCGGGATAAGACGTTTGTAGGAGTTCGTAGATGGATTAGTTATTGCGCACAGTGATGCCGCATGGCTTAGAAGACCGCCTATAAAGTACATGGCGGTATCGCTCAGCTGGGCATAGTTGTTTTCGTCATAAAAGACCGGTTTCCCGTCCTTCATGAGAAGCATGTGCACGTGCATGCCGCTGCCTGCCTCGCCCGCTATTGGCTTGGGCATTAGCGTTGCGGTGCGTCCCTCCTGCGCCGCGGCGTTCTTGATAACATACTTGGCAATCATGGTATTGTCTGCCATTTTTGTCATTTCATCGAGTTCAACTTCTATCTCAAGCTGTCCGCAGCCGCCGACCTCATGGTGGTGGTATTTAACCTTTACGCCCCACTCTTCAAGAATAAGGGTCATTAGAGATCTCAGGTCATTGTTCACGTCCATCGGGAGACTGGAATGGTAACCGGCATGATGCTGGAGAACAAATCCGTTATTGTTGCACGGAGATGATGAGTTCCACTCAGCCTGACAGGCTTCAATCTTGTATCCCGTATCCTCGGGCTTATTTGAAAACTGCACGCCGTCGAACACATAGAATTCATACTCCGGTCCGATAATCATCTCATTGGCTATACCGGTCTCCTTCATGTACTGGCTCGCACGTTTGGCGACATTTCTCGGATACTGGTCGAAAGGCCTGTTCTCCGGTCTGTCAATAATCATTACATCGCCTATCATTGAAAGCGTCGGAATTTCGTTGAATCCGTCGATAACCGCACTGTCAAGGTCCGGCACGAAAACCATATCGCTGTTTTCAACCGGTGCATATCCGTAATTTGAACCATCAAAGCCTATGCCGTACTCCATTGTGTCCTTGGTGAGTCTTCCTACCGGAATGCTGAGATGACGCCAGCGGCCGTCAAGGTCTGTCATTTTAAAATCCACTATCTCAACATTGTACTCCTCGCACATTGCAAGTACTTCTTCAAGTGTTCTCATATAAAATCCCCTTGCTTGTATTTAGTGTTGTTGTCTATTATAAGGCCTTATGCTTAATTTAACAACAAAAACCATGCCGCCAGTTAGCAAACTGGCCCCCGGATTCGGGGGCCAGTTCATTAATTGCTATGAAACTGTCAATTTGTTCTTTACATTGAAGAGCCGAGAAGCGGCAGGTCGTTGTTATAAAGCTCAGCGTTTAACTCATCTATGTTGTAGTCACCCTTCGAAATATACTTTTTCACTATTACATCCAGCTTGAAATAACTTGAAAATGTGAAGCCGGCTCTTTCAAGAAGATCTTCCGCCTGACGCATGTTAAGCTCAAGCCCTATAACACACGCAAGTGCCGTCGTCTTTTTAGGCATCTTCTCCGGATGGTTCTTGAGGCTCCAGAATAGTGCCTTCGTTATATTTGCTTTTACATAGAAATCCCTCTGTGAAATTCTCTTTTGGTCAACCCACCACTGACACATGTCTCCGAATGACCTGTCCTCATGCGAATAGTTTAATGGTTCGGGTCTAATGTTGACTGCCTCTTCTGCAAAGCAAAAGTCGTCCTCAATATCCTCAAGCTCATATTTATAGGCATGAGACGCAGGCCTTGGTGACTGTGCGGCATAACCGAAATGCAGATTACTCGGACGGTGGTGCTCCTTAATACATGCGGGGCTTTGATAATCATCGCCTATATATGAGTCAACATCTCCGTCCATCTGCCGGCCGACATCATATATGTCTCTTGAGAATGTCACGAGATATATCATCATATCCCTGACAGATTCCTTGAGATATGACCTTGCCTCTTCGGTTGCTATCCTGTATGCAAGCTTTCCGGGATATCTGTGTTCTCCGGCGCTGAGTACCGGCACGGCAATCGATGCGCAATCATTCTTCTCTGCGAGGGAAAAGATGCTTCTGTAGCATGACCTTAAGATGTTATCGGTCTTCTCCGTGCCGTCATAATACGGTGCCACGGTGTGGATGATATACTTGCAGTTTTCAATATTGAAAGCCCCGGTGATAACCGAACAGCCTTCGGAGCAGCCTCCGATACGTTCAAGAGCTCTGTCGAGGTCTTCTCCCGCCGCTACGTGAATTGAACCGTCAACTCCGTCACCCATTCCGAGAAGAAGCTCATTGGTTGAGTTGACTATCGCGTCAACTTTCATCTTCGTTATGTCATTTCTCTGAATCAAAAGCGGCATGCGAGAATCCCTCCTTTATAAGACTATTATACCTTATTTGCTGCGGCTTTGAAAGTCCGCATCAATATCGTCCCTCCAGTCGCTGTCATCCATCTGAATGTCCGCTTTTGAATAGCGTATGGCCTTGTTTACGGCATCGTATACCTTGGATGTTCCCATCGAATCATGCATGTAGTTGACAGCGCGCTCTTTTTCTATTCCGTATCTGCGTGCAGTCTCGGCCGCATCGATGTTGGCGCCGAGAAATATGAATTCCCAGCCGTATTTCTCCTGTTCATGGCTGACCATCCTCCGGACTTCCTCCGCGCTGAACTGATGGCTTGCGTTTTCCATGCCGTCGGTTGTGATGACGAAAATCGTGTGCTCCGGCACATCTTCCTTACGTCCGTATCTGTGTATTTTTGCAATATGTCTGATTGCATTTCCCATCGCATCGATAAGTGCCGTGCTTCCACCCGGGATATACTGCTTGTCCGTCATGTTTTCGACTTCCTCAATCGGGAGCCGGTCGTGAATCATTCTGGAGTTTGAATTGAAAAGATAGGTTGTCACATAAGTTTTGCCTTCCTCGTTCTTGTGGCTGTTCAGCACAGAGTTGAACCCGCCTATCGTGTCAGATTCAAGTCCGCTCATTGAGCCGCTCATGTCAAGTATGAACACCAGTTCTGTAATGTTGTTTTTCATTTATTATTTCCTCCGTTATTAATAGTTTTTTACCGGTATGGCCTTATTATACGGAGTAAAAATATGCTTTTGGTAAAATGGCAATTGACTCTTTGACAATAATTCTGCTAAAGTTTCTGTGTTATGAAAAAAAGTGAAAAGGCAAAAATGAATATAGCTCCTGCCCTGGTGATTGCTGTATCGGCATTGCTTATTTTTACCGTTTTAGGACTTATTGTCACGAACTCGCACAAGTCGTTCCCCAATCTCACAGTCGGTGAAACGAAGGTCGGAAACATGCGTATGGCTGACATCCTCGATACTCTAAAGGAAAGCGGATGGGAAAGCCGCGGGACGAGAAAACTGACTGTAATAACCTTCTGCGGCGTAAGCGAGGAGATAAGTCCTGTCGAATCAGGGGTTATCTCGGACGTATTAAGTGCCGCCGAGTCAGCTGTAAGCTACGGCAAGGACCGAAACATCTATTCAAATCTCTTCAGATATATTTCCTGTCTCTTTACCAGCGTTGATATAAACGACCTGACAAGCACAGCGAACATGGAATATATTGGCGCGAAAGCCGATGCCATCCAGTCAAGTCTGAATTCGTCTCTTGGCGTAGATTCCTATGTAATAGATGAAGAAACATGTGAGCTCGTTATTATCAAAGGATACGAAACGGGCATTCCCCTTGATAAATCCCTTCTTGAGGAAGAGATTATCTCCGCGCTTGAATCAGGCGAGCAGGAACTTGATTTCTACGAAACAGCAGCTGCAGTCTCATCCCCCGATGTAGATGCTCTGCATACCCTTGTCTGCGCAAGTCCCATTCCAGCTTCCTTTTCAACGGACGGTTCCCACACTATTATTGCGGATAAACCCGGATATGATTTCGATGTTGAAACTGCAAAATCCCTGATAGACCCGGCAGGCGCAGGCTGTGAGATCCGCATACCGCTTAGTGTAAGCTACTCGGATATTAACCGGGATTATCTTGAATCGATGATGTACCGCCATCTTCTCGGCGCCATGACTACCAAATACAACAATTCCGGAGAAAACCGCTCAAGTAATGTACGTCTTGCGACCTCTCTTGTGAACGGTACCGTAATATTCCCCGGTGAAGTATTCTCATTCAACGAGACTGTCGGAAAAAGAACAGAGGCGGCCGGCTTTCTTCTTGCCCCGGCATATGCCGGATATGACGACATTCAGGAGGAAATAGGCGGAGGTGTCTGTCAGGTATCCACCGGAATCTATGCATCTGCGTTATATGCATTTCTCAGCATCAAATCTCACACATGTCACATCTATCCGCCGAACTACATACAGCTCGGCACGGACGCAACCGTATCAATCCCGGAAAGCGGACGCGAAATAGACCTCAAGATTGAAAACAGCAAATCCTGGCCTATAAAGATAGTCGGATACTGCGAAGAGACAACCGATGAAAACGGAAAGCCTTATAAGACCGTCACCATTGAAATCTGGGGCACACTTGAAGACGATGACCTCATGCCGATAGAGTTTGACAACCGCTATGCCGACATATATGACTACGACAGAAAAATCGCGCCGGCATATGAAGGAAGAGAAGGATATCACCTGCTGTTCACACATGATGAAACGGAGTTTGAAGACGAAAACGGCAAAGGGCTCAGGACCCTTACCTATATGAGGATATATGACTCAAACGAAAACCTTGTAAACAAGATAATACTCAATCCAATGTATTCGTTCGGATACGGAATGGACACGTATTACTATATGGGCTGATATGTAAAAACGTGCTGCAGCAGCTGCTGCAGCACGTTTGTTTTTCATTAAGATGTTTAAGGACTATTCCGCCGCGTTCTGCTTTTCATTGAACTCACGTATAGCCTTCGTAATGCCCTTGTCATCGTATAGAGCATAGAAGACGATGCATATAACCGATGCAATAAGCGCCGGTATTGCGGTCGCCCTTACGCCTTCAACCGTTGCCTTGCCGTCAAGGGAATTAAGTGTAATAAGGCTGGAGCTAATGGACACGACGAGAGCATCCGAAAGCTTTAATATGAAGCTCTTGGAGGCGAGGAACATGCCCGTTCTTTTCTGTCCGGTGCAGATATAGTCATACTGTGCAAGATCCGAGAAGGCCGATACAGGCAGTATGTTCGTTATTGAAATAGGAACCGCCGTAACAACTCCTATAAGTATTGCAAAGGCCCCCGGAGATATTACGTTCAGCACATTTTTATAATACCAGATAGCTATAAACTGCAGAACATAGATAACGCATGCAGTAACCAGAAGCGGCTTTTTGCCGAGTTTTGCCGACAGCTTGTTTATCAGCGGATACGAGGCAACACCGAGAAGGATGGTAATTGCCGCAATATAAGTAACGTACATCTTGCTGAGTCCGAGTAGAGTCGTCACATAGTATACCTGGGCACTGTTGAAAAATGTCATTGCAACCCACATGATAAGATATGCAAGCGTCATATAAACAAAGTTTTTATAACTGAAAGCAATCTTGAGACTCTTGAATATGGGTTCGTGGCATTGGGTATAGTTTGTAACGTAGTCCCTCTCCTTGATTGTAAGCACAGGAATCATCATCAGAAGCATTCCGATGAGAGCAAATGCAGCAAACACGCATCTGTAGGCTGTCAGTTCTGCCACACCGCTGTTTTCGAGAATTTGCACGAGTGAAAAGCCGCAGTACACGAGAGCCGAGGAAAGAACATACATTCCGCAGTTAATTGAAAAAAGGAATACCCTCTTCTGCGGATCATTCACGACCTCTGCCTGCAGAGATGCATACGGAATGAAGTACAGAGTTGAAAATGTATAGTATAGCAGAATGAATATCCCAACCCATACGGCATTTGAAACGCTCGTTCCCGTTACAGGCGGGAAGAAAATGAGAAGTGCGCAGACGGCATACGGGATACACTACTCTCTCATAAAAGGTATTCTGCGTCCGTCCTTGTGGTTAAGCCGGTCGGTCATGC
>R27__coassemble_499_pt1 | contig 24763 bp, 20 predicted proteins | sample R27__metabat2_high_PE_050 | metagenome-assembled genome bin R27 | reverse complement strand
GAGAAGACAGAGTTTGATGTTGTTATGACCGACTTCGGCGCAAACAAGATCGCTGTTATCAAAGAAGTCCGCAGCATCACCGGACTTGGCCTTGCAGAAGCAAAGGCAATGGTTGAAGGCATTCCTGCAAAAATCAAGGAAGGCGCTTCCAAGGACGACGCAGAAGCTCTTAAGGCACAGCTCGAAGCAGCCGGCGCAAAGGTTGAGCTTAAGTAATCAATTACTTGACAACAAAAAAGAATGGTTCATTTTTGAACCATTCTTTTTTTATGCTCTTGATGAGCAATCAGTTGTAATGATAACCCTGAACACGCTTTGCACGGCTGGGATGGCGGAGCTTTCTCAGAGCCTTGGCTTCAATCTGACGTATACGCTCACGTGTGACGTTAAATTCCTTGCCAACTTCCTCAAGTGTTCTTGTTCTTCCGTCAATTAGTCCGAATCTCAGCTCAAGAACCTTCTTCTCTCTGGGAGTAAGAGTATCCAGAAGCTGCTCAATATCTTCGCGAAGAAGAGTGAAGGATGCTGCCTCAAACGGGTCATAAGCATCTTCGTCGGGAATAAAGTCACCGAGATGGGAATCCTCTTCTTCACCTATCGGAGTTTCAAGAGAAACGGGTTCCTGGGCAATTTTCAGAATATCTCTTACCTTTTCAATCGGGAAGTCCATTTCTTCTGCGATTTCCTCGGCTGTGGGATCGTGGCCAAGCTCCTGAAGAAGCTGACGCGATACACGGATAACCTTGTTTATTGTCTCAACCATATGTACGGGTATACGTATTGTTCTCGCCTGATCGGCAATTGCACGTGTAATTGCCTGACGAATCCACCAGGTAGCATATGTGGAGAATTTGTAGCCCTTTGTATAGTCGAACTTTTCAACAGCCTTGATAAGACCCATGTTGCCTTCCTGAATGAGGTCAAGGAAGAGCATGCCGCGTCCGACATAACGTTTTGCAATGGAAACAACCAGACGGAGGTTTGAATTAATCATCTTCTCCTTCGCTTCCTCGTCTCCGTCGCTGATTCGCTGTGCGAGCTCTATCTCCTCTTCCACGCTGAGCAGAGGATATTTGCCGATATCTTTAAGATACATTCTGACGTGGTCATCGGTGGAGAAAGTATCAGCAAGCTTCTCGGCATCAACAGAGAGTTCTTCTTCTGTAATCTCTTCGATATCTCCGAGATCTTCTATATCCGGGAGAAAATCATCGCCTATAGGAGGAAGGAGACTCTCACCGCCAACATCAAGATCTACTCCGCTGGCGTCAAGCGTTTCATAAAACTTTTCTTCTGCTTCATTTGAGAGGTTGAGCTTTTCAAGAACCTTGTTGAGCTCGTTGGCACTTAGCTTGCCTGCTTTCTTGCCGCTCTTAATAAGGTTATCAAGCTGCTCCTCGGCACTTAGACCTTCTGTTTCTTCGGCGGCTGCGGAGTTTGCAGCTTCCTGTGCGGCCTTGGCCTCGGCCATTTCAGCCTTTGTCCTGCGCTTGCGTTTGGGTTTTACAGGGGCTTCAGCTGTGATTTCCTCAACGGCAGGGACAGCTTCCTCATTAACAGCAACTGGGGCCTTTACTGCGTTTGCACTAATTTCTTCGGGGGTGGGCATTGCCCAATCAGCATCTTTTTTCATTTTATATATCCTTTTCCTTTTTCTTTCAGTTCATTGGCAAGATCACGAAGATCCGTTATCTGACCGGCCTTTGAGCAATCGCGTATTTTGTTTATATAATCGCTTAATGTGTTTGCGCTTTCAGATATTTTTTCTGGCTTGTCCGTAATGCGGACAAAAAGGCTTATTTCATCTTTGCTCAAGTCGTTTCCGAGAACAGCAATGTTTACGGGTGAATGGCTTGTTATTTTTTCAAGCAGTGTATCGAATATATGTCCGAGTTCGGGCGAAGAGAATTCACTGCTTTGTATTTGTATGTTTTTGGCAAGTGCCGGATCAAGGTAGAGCAGTCTGATAATTCCCTCCTCAGCAACAGCAGATTCAGGGTTTTCATATTTTATTGACTTCTCATTTGGCTGGGCTGCACGGCCGATGTTGAGTTCCTTTTTCTGAAAATCGACTTTTGCCTTGCTCAACTGGCGTGACCGCTGATACTCAACTTCCTTTTCTATGACGTCGCTGGATACGCCGGTAATCTCCGATACACGCATTGAATAAACCTGACGGGTAACCTCACTTGGAAAAGAAGCAATAACGGAAGAAGCTTCCTTGAGATAATCCACTTTCTGTTCGGGAATCGAGATGTCATATTTTTTCGCGAGGTTCGAAAGCAGATAATCAATCTGTGATTCGGATTTCTCAATTAGATTTCTGAAGGCACCGCTTCCGTTCAGCTTTATGTATTCATCGGGATCTTTGGCACCGGACATGCGAAGCACCTTTACCTTGACATTCAGTGAACCAAGAATATCTATTGCACGCTGAGCCGCCTTTAAGCCCGCCCCATCCGCATCATATGCGATAATCAGCTCATCGGTGAACCGAGAAATCAGCCGTGCCTGCTCGTTCGTGAGAGATGTACCGAGGGAGGCAACAGCACTGTCAAATCCTGCCTGATGAAGCATTACCACATCAACATTGCCTTCGACAAGGATGAGATAACCGCTTTTGCTTTTTTTCGCAAGATTAAGGCCAAAGAGATTTTTTCCTTTGGTAAAGACGGGAGTATCTTTTGAGTTGAGATACTTCGGTTCCCCGTCTCCGAGCATTCTTCCGGAAAAACCGATGACGTTGTCACGCACATCTATAACAGGGAACACCAGACGATTCCTGAAAGTGTCATATACACCGCCGTTTTTGCCGGGGCGGACGAGGTCGGCCTTTAAAAGCTCCTCCCTTGTATATCCTTTTGCAGTCATGGCCTTATATAGGCTGTCCCATGAATTGGGAGCATAACCTATACCAAAGGATTTAGCGGTATCGGCGTAAATCTGGCGCTTTTTAAGATAGTCTATCGCAAGCTGCTGCTTATCAGATTTAAGCTGTTCAAAGAAAAATCTGGCGGCATCCTTGTTCAGACTGTATATCCTTGAGCGCATCTTTGACTCGGCATCATTGTCTTCATCGGGAATTTTCATTCCTGCGCGCTTGGCCAGAAATTCAACGGCCTCAGGGAATTTGAGACTTTCAATTTCCATTATGAAATTTATAACGCCTCCGCCTTTTCCGCAGCCGAAGCAGTGATAAATCTGTTTGTCCGGGGATACTGAAAATGACGGAGTTTTTTCATTGTGAAACGGGCAAAGACCAAAATAGTTTGATCCGCTCTTCTTGCTGAGGTTCACATATGAACCAACAACATCCACAATATCATTTCTTTCCGCAAGTTCAGTTAAAAAACTTTCACTAAATTTCATTTAACTGCCCAAGAATAGGGTACGAACAAATCATTATATGTTTCAATGGCGAAACTGTCTGTCATACCCGAGATGTAGTCACATGCGGCACGCTCGACGCCCTCATCGTCTGCGATAAGACGGTATTCGTGAGGGAGACGTGATGCATCTTCCGTATAGTAATCCCAAAGCTTTTCTATTATTCCGTATACTTTTTTCTCTTCGCTTTTTGCGACAGGATTTGTGTAGATATCCGAATACATGAAGGATTTGAAAAACATGAACGTATCCCACATATCAGGGGACATCCTGATGTCACCGTCTGTGCTGTTTTCTATCAGGTTTGTAACAAGGGCGTTGATTCTTTGAGAATTGGTCTCGCCGAAACTGTTTTTAATCCGGTCCGGTATGTCTTTTTCGGAAATAATGCCGGCTCTGATTGAGTCATCAAGATCATGGTTCACAAATGCAATCCAATCACTCAGACGAACACAAGTTGCCTCTCTGGTGTCGGAATCTGAGCCTTTGGTATGGTTTAAGATACCCATTCGTGTCTCATAGCAGAGGTTGAGCCCGTTTCCGTCGCGCTCCAGAATATCCACGACACGGAGACTCTGCTCGTAATGGGTGAATCCATCAGAGTATATGTCATTGAGAGCACGTTCTCCGGCATGTCCGAAAGGCGTATGCCCGAGGTCATGACCCATGGCTATTGCCTCGGCCAGATCTTCGTTCAGCCTCAAAGACCTTGTGATTGTACGGGCGAGCCTCGTGACCTCGAGAGTATGTGTCAGGCGCGTTCTGTAATGGTCTCCTTCGGGCAGAAGAAATACCTGCGTCTTGTGCCTGAGACGTCTGAATGCCTTGGAGTGGGTTATTCTGTCAACATCGCGCTGAAAGCACGTGCGGGCATAGTCCGCTTCATCTTCGTGAAGCCGCCCCTTCGAGTTTTCACTGAGTACTCCATATGGCCCGATTATGATATGTTCTAATTGTTCACGTTCTTCTCTAGGTGTCATCTGTAATTATCCTCTATATACATATACGGTTCAAATCTCAAAATTCATTTTTCCAAAGATATTTTTTAGTAAATTCCTCAACAACCAAGTCCGGCAGAGAGATTTCCAGAGTGATGTTCTCTCCATACAGCACATTGTCAATTGTTCCGCCGTATGATGTGACAATGCTTTTATATGAGTCGTAATCTGAATACGGGCATTTCACGGATACGGACGTTACAGGAATGATGCTTTTCGTACCGGCATTATCAAGTGCGGATTTGGCGGCTTTTGTATAGGCGCGCAGAAGCCCGCCGGCACCCAGCAGAATGCCGCCGAAATACCTTGTCACGACACAGACGACATTTGTTACGCCTTCCTTCCTGAAGACTTCAATCATCGGGATTCCGGCAGTGCCCTGAGGCTCTCCGTCATCACTGTAGCGTTCAGGACCGTCCTTGATAATATAGCACCAGCAGTTGTGCCGGGCATCGTGATGTTTTTTCTTGATTTGAGCAATAAAATCTTTTGCCTGCTGCTCGTTTTCAACCATGCTGACATATCCTAAGAAGACGGAACGCTTTTCGGTGTATTCACTTTCTCCGGAAGCAGCGGGCACAATATAGTCAGCCATATATTATCTCCTTCACAAGTTCAACGAGGCGGTCTGTGCCTTCGCCGGTTTTCGCGGAAATGCATACTGTTGACGGCCCGTGGGGAAGAATCCCTATATAGCAGTCACATTTGTTATATACCCTGATTAGAGGGGTTTTGTCTGCGCCAAGTTCCCGGACCAGCGAGTCAACAACTTCGGCCTGCTCTTCCCATTCGGGATTGGAAATATCTATGACATGAAGAAGAACATCCGCATACTGCAGTTCCTCAAGAGTGGCCTTGAATGCTTCAATAAGCTGTGTCGGGAGTCTGCGTATGAATCCGACAGTGTCTGAAAGAAGGACTTCGCGATAGTCACCGACGTAAAGTTTTCTTGTTGTAGTGTCAAGAGTATCAAAAAGTCGGTCGTTTGCCTGAATATCGGACTTGGTCAGTGTGTTCAGGAGAGTGGATTTTCCGGCATTTGTATATCCAATTAGAGCAACGACGGGAATATTGTTTTTGGTACGGGCTTTTCTCTGGGTGGATCTTACCTGACGTACCTTCGAAAGCTCTTCTTCCAGCTTCTGTATTTTCCTCCGGATGTGGCGGCGGTCGGTTTCCAGCTGCGTTTCGCCAGGGCCCCTGGTTCCAATGGGGCTTGAACCGCCAGAGGCTGTCTGGCGTACAAGGTGAGTCCACATTCCAGTAAGCCTTGGGAGCAGATAGTTGTACTGTGCAAGCTCAACCTGAAGCTGGCCTTCCCTTGTTCTTGCACGCTGTGCAAAGATGTCAAGAATTAGACCAGACCGGTCCAGCACCTTCACACCAAGCTCCTCTCCGAGCACACGCATCTGTGACGGGGTCAGTTCGTTGTCAAAAACGGCAAGATCCGCATCATTAATCTCTATCAGTTCTTTGATTTCCTTTACCTTGCCCTCGCCCATGAAAGTTCTCGGATCTGGAGACGGACGGGACTGTAGTACTTCAGCTACAACTTCTCCGCCTGCAGTCTCAACAAGGGATGCAAGTTCCTCCAGTGATGAATCACTGGAGCGGTCGCACTTTTCCATGTTTGATGCCGCGAGACCAGCAATAACTGCACGTTCTTTTTTCTTCTGTGTATCTTTCACCGTTTCAACTCCCCGGGCTTTTTCCCGAAACTTTTAATAAATGCCTTATAGAAAACGCTGTAATCGTCAAATCCGCTCATTCTGGCACTTACCTGGGCGGAATACCCTTCACGGATAAGCCTTGAAGCATTCAGCAGCCGCCTCTGCTGCACATATGAATGCACGGTCTCCCCGGTTGCTTCTTTAAAGGTTCTCATGAAGTGGTATCGGCTAAGGTATGCGATTTCTGCAAGTTCATCGACACTCAGTTCGCTGTTCAGGTTTTCATTGATATAGGTAAGGACGGACTCAATTTTTCCGTCATACTTTTCCTCCGTCGGTTTCTCTCCCTTCAGGCGGTTGAGTATGATGAGAAGCTGAATAAGGTACGTTTCTCTCAATACCTCATCTTTGCAGTTTTCAAGACAGCCTAAAAGAGGCTCAAGCTGTTCTTTTCCCGGAACGAGAAGCGTATGGTCAAAACACTTTGTCAGAGCGGCCTCGGGAATAAGAGAGGAATACCTGTTTTCATCAAGGTAAATGATTATTCTTTCATATGGAACAGACACATCGATTTTTGCCTTGTGAATAGTGTGGTGCTTCACCATCAGCACATCATAAGGACGAAGTGAGTAGATTTCATTTTCAAGTGCGTACTCAACATTTCCGCTCAGAAGAATGACTATTTTGTCAAATTCATGAAAATGGAAGTCGCGTTCCTGCCCGGCAGTATCCTTCAGATGAAAGAATCTAAAATTTTCTTTTAAATAACCTTCTTTTAGCACTTTTTGCAACCTTTATAGCACAAATTTCAATTTACTTTGCATTTTATTATAAGTATTATAACTTTGTCAACAGAATATAATAATAGTAGGAAGCAGACAGCTGTGGAGTACTGGAAAATGGACGGAGCCGGAAATGACTTTGTCTGCATTAACAACATAAAGGAAAATATAGCTGAGCAAAATTTTCCGGCGCTTGCAAGGAGACTCTGTGACAGGAACACTTCCGTCGGTGCAGACGGAATGATGGTGGTTGAAAAAGCGCAAAGCGGAGAAGCGGATTTCGCAATGCTTTTTTACAACAGAGACGGAAGCATGGGAGAGATGTGCGGAAACGGAGCAAGGTGCATTTGCCGGTTCGGATTTGAGAATTTCCTCAGTGGGAGTTCACAGAAGGTCATGACAACGGCCGGACTTCTGACGGGAGAGCGGCTTGACCAAAATCTGTACAGAGTTCGTCTTCAAAGTCCGGAAAATTTACGCATGAATGAAAAGGCTTTGCTTGACGGAAAGGAATACTCCTATTCCTATGTAGAACTCGGTAATCCCGGAATACCGCATGCCGTTGTGCCCATAGAAAACCTAATGAGCGCTGACAGGAAAGAGATGTTTAATCTCGGAAGAAAATTCAGATTCTACGAAGCTTTTGAAAAAGGCGCAAATGTCAATTTCTATGAAAAGATTTCCGACAGCGAGATAGTATTGCTGACATACGAAAGAGGCGTTGAGGACTTTACAAAAGCCTGCGGAACTGGGTCTGCATCTACAGTATATATTATGATGCTTTCAGGAGAGACATCGGGCAAAGGCGTAAAAGTCAATTCAATGGGCGGACAGCTTATTATTGATATATGTTCAGGCGATGAAGGAAGGGATAAGATTTATCTTTCGGGGCCTGCGGACATAGTTGAAAAAGGCAATATAGAAATCTGAAAATAAAGGAGAAAGAACGTGGATAAGAAAGATATTAAAAAGAATTACCGGTTTCTCGGCATTCTTGTCGGGGCAATGATTCTAGGCGCCGTTATCGGCCTTCTTGAGCATTACGGAATAATAGGATCAGGATTCGCTGCTGCTGTAAAGCCGTTTGGAACAGTGTTCATCAACATGATGTTCTGCATAGTTGTTCCGCTGGTTTTCGCTTCCATTTCATCTGCGGTTGCAGGAATGAAATCCATGAAAAGAGCCGGAAAGATTCTGGGAATCACGATTCTTGTATTTGTGGTAACCGGAGCTATCTGCGCTGTAATCATGTTTGCCGTTATGAAGGCAGTTCCTCCTGTGTTGCAGGCTTGGACAACGATGGAAGCTGAAGAGATGGGCGAATATGCAAGCTTCAGCCAAATGATAGTAAACTTCTTCACTGCTTCTGACTTCTCGGGTCTTCTGACGAGGAAGGCAATGCTTCCGCTTATCGTTTTCTCATTGCTTTTCGGATTTGCAGTTAATGCGTGCGAAAACGGAGACGGAGTCATAACCAGATTCCTTGCCGGTTTTTCAAATGTCATGATAAAGTTTGTGCAGATAGTAACATACTATGCACCTATCGCATTCTTTGCCATCTTTGCTAATCTTGTCGTTGACTACGGCTCAATGGTGGTCGAGTCCTACGCAAGAGCTCTCTTGGTATACTACCCGCTGTGCTTCATTTATCTGTTCTTGGCATTCCCGCTTTATGCACGCTTCGGCGGAGGAAAAGGCGCTGCGAAGGTTATGTTCAAGCATATTGCAAGACCCGCTGTTGTTTCTCTCGGAACATGCTCCTCCGTTGCAACAATACCTACCAATATGGAAGAGGCGGAGAATACCGGAATATCCAAGGATGTTGCTGAAATGGTTATCCCGCTCGGCGCAACAATGCACATGGACGGCTCATGCTTTTCCTGTGTACTTAAAATCGCCTTTGTACTCGGTGCTTTAGGCAATGAGATGACATGGTCAAAGCTTCCGCTTATAGTTCTTGTAGCTGTTCTTTCATCGGTCGGAATGTCAGGTGTTCCCGGAGGCGGATATATCGGTGAGTACATCATCTGTTCTATCTTTTTCCCGAATTCAATGGAACTGGCTTTCCCGATTCTAGTCGCAATCGGAGACCTGGTCGATCCTCCGGCAACAATGATTAATGCCTCGGGAGACTATGTTGTTTCATATATTGTTTCCAGATATGTCGACGGGAAAGACTGGCTGCAGAAGAAACTCGCAAAAAAAGACTGAAAAGTTTAAAAAAGCCAAAAATAATACACAAAACGCTTGCATTAGCAGGCGTTTTATGTTATAAAATCCCTTGCGTCTTGTAACTAACCTGCGCAAACAGGAAATCAAGATAGCCTAAGTTAGGAGTTGTAAATAATGAAAGAAGGAATACATCCAAATTATAAGCCCACAACAATCAAGTGCGCTTGTGGTGCGGTTTATGAGACCGGAAGCACAAGAGAAAACATTTCTGTTGAAATTTGCTCCAAGTGCCATCCGTTCTATACCGGAAAAGCCAAGCTGGTTGACAGCGCCGGCCGTGTTGATAAGTTCAACAAGAAGTACGGTATCCAGTAATCATATAAAGAATAAAAGGATTTCGGTCAGACCGGAATCCTTTTTTCGTATCCCAAATTTAAATAGTAAAGATAAGCGTCCTTTACTTTCTTCTTATATATTCTTTCAAGAGCCAGAGCATAGGCTTTGATTTGCGGCGCATATTCATCGGTTCTGTCTGTATGATCGGTTTTGTAATCAACAATCACAATCTCACCGTCTTCTTCAAAGCAGCAGTCAACAATTCCGTTAAGAAGAATTTTCTCATCAGAACCGACATCAAGGAGGTCCCGCGCATCAACAATAAGAAGGAATTTGAATTCACGCCTCAGCGATGAACCTGACTGTATTCTCTTCCCGAGAGGCGAGTCAAGAAATGCCCTGATAGCATTTCTGTCTATAATTTCGTATTCCATATCGGTAATGAAATGTGCTTCCTTGAGGCGTAGTATCTCAAGGTCAAGGTCATTGGAAAAATCTATATGTTCAAGAGCCTTGTGCATTGCACTTCCGCGGTCCGAAGCAGATGCTTCGGATTTCTTTTTTGTGAAGTCAGGTTTTCTGAAGAATCTGTATTGAGACGGAGCGATGTTCAGGCTTTCGCTGTCATCCGAAACCAGCTTTTTCAACTCGGTTGCCGTGACAGATGCCGGAATGGAAACGGCTTCTTTATACGGGTAGTCAATCTCCGGTACAGATGAGAAGACTTCTTCGGTTGCTTCGGCACAGACTTCATCGGCGGTAGAGGGATTGTGTCGAATAATACGTCTCGGGATTGGAGATACCAGCAGCCAGTCAAGATAAGAATTTGCATCGCCGAGAAGAGGCTTGGGAGTCTTGTCAATATTGGTTGGGGAGGCTGTCATATACAGCCTTTCACGTGCCCTGGTCAGGGCAACATATAAAAGCCTCAGCTCTTCACTTCTCTGCTCTTTTGAAAGCCTTGCCGCTATGGCATTTCGCGCAAGGGTCGGGTACTGAACAAGGTTGACACTGTCGCAGTACTTCGGACCGAGCCCGAGCTGCGGGTGTACGAGAACTGTGGTTCTTGAATCGGCAAAATTGAATGAATGATCCGTATCGCAGAGAAAAACGACGGGGAATTCAAGACCCTTGGATTTATGAATGCTCATAATATGAACGGCATCACTTGCGCTGTTGATGCTGCTGAGCTCTGCACCGCTTGAGGAAATGCGCTGCAGGTATTTAACAAATCGGTGAAGACCATGATATCCTTCGTTTTCAAATGCTACGGCCATCTCGACAAGCTTCAGAAAATTCGGGCTGACCGGCAGATTGAGGGACATCAGAAAACGGTCCATTGTCATCTGCCTTGCATCGGTTCTCCATTTTTCAAGCATCTCGGTAAAAGCACGGCATTTTTGATTGTCACATTTTGACAGTGCCGTGAAAAGATTGTGCCCTTTGTCACAAAGACGTATCTCGGACAGCTCATCTGCCGTAAATGAATATGTACGCAGAGTAGCCAGAAGGGAGATGTCATTAAACGGATTATCTATGGTTTTAAGAGTGTTGACGATATCTGCGACTTCGCACCTCTCAAAAAAGCTGCCGCTCTGGGATGATTCAACCGGAATCCCCAATTTTGTAAATTCATCGCAGTAAATTGATGCACCGACAGAGAGGGATCTCATCAATATGGTGATGTCACCGAAACGATAACCGTCTTTTACTAGCTCAAGAATTTTCTGCCCGACACACGATGCCTCAAAGCTGTATTTCTCATCGTCTTCCTCTCTTTCGAAGAGCAGCAGTTCAGGACCGGGAACACTGCCGGAGTATCCGGTTGCACCGAACTTTAGTTTTGCATCGTCGTCATACTCGACATCACCCAGCTGTTTTGACATGCATTTTTCAAAGATGAGATTGACGGCATCGATTATTTCCCGCCTTGAACGAAAGTTTTCGCTGAGTGAAATCGGCTTGACCTTTTCACATTTATTTATGAAAATGGTCGGATCGGCGAGACGGAATCGGTAGATAGACTGCTTGATGTCACCTACCATGAACAGCTTTTTGCCGTTATCTGATATAGAAGTGAATATGGCGTCCTGAATACCGTTTACGTCCTGATACTCGTCAACCAGAATCTCAACATATCTGTTTGAAAGAACGGCTTTAAGGTCAGGATTCTTCTGAAGGGTATCATAGGTTATATGCTCAAGGTCATTATAGTCAAGAAGCCTGAGCTTGGCCTTGTCCTCACAGAATTGCCTGTCAAAGTCGAGAGTCAGATTAAGCAGTGCTTTCATAGAGGGGGTCGTGGACTTCATTTCCGAAATCAGGGTTGAAGACGGAGAACGGAACACATCCTGAAGTTTTTTGATATACTCACTGCAGCCTTTTTTCGCACCTCTGGCTTCTTCTGCAATATCAGATGCATTTGTGCCGCGGTAAGGACTAAGACGCGGGGATTCGAAATCTGATAGCACATTACGCACCATATCCCAGTTTGTGCTTAGTGCTCCGGACAGCTTTTCCAGAAAGTCTGAATGGAAAGAAAGATTATCAAAGTATGCATTTTTGAGTTTGTCATCGACCTGAATCTGCTGAATTGAGTACTGTAAGCGCTCCTGCCAGAAAAGTGCTTTATTCAATGCCTCTTCCATAATCTCCTTACCCCAAATGGTCTGGCCTGCATCTGAAACATCCATTTCTAGGGCGTCAACAGTCATCTGCGCCCAGTGAGAAGGTTCGGGATGAGTAAGCATGCTGTTATGAAGAGATAGAACAAGCGCAGCAAGAGAATCATCGCCGCTGCCGGTACTTACAGAATTGGCAAGCGATTCAAAACCCTCATGAAGGTCCATTTCGGAATAATAACGGTCAAGAACCTTGTTTAGGGAGTTTTCGCGTATTAGATTGCGCCTCTCATCACTGAGTATTTTGAAATCCGGAGAAATACCTGCCTGCTTGGAATACTGCCTCAGCAGCTGAGCACAGAAAGAATGAATAGTTCCGATTTTGGCTTTAGAGCAAAGCGCAAGCTGACGCCGCATATGTTTGTTTTGAGGATTATTCAAGGCCTCTTTGCTAAGTTCGGTGGAAATTTTAGACCTGAGTTCGTTGGCGGCAGCCTTTGTGAAAGTGATGATTACAAAATCATCAATATTTATGTCTTCACTGCTCTTTATATATTCGACCAGACGATTAACCAGAACGGTTGTTTTACCGCTTCCGGCGCCCGCTGAGACCAGAACAGCCTCACCTCTGCGTTCAATTGCTTCTCTCTGAGAGGGTGTAAAGCGTGTTTCACTCATCTGCGTTTACCTCCTCACGGATTCTATCCCAAACATCTTCGGGTGACAGCTTTTTAAGATTTCTAATATTCTCCCCGTTTTCACCATCAGCAAATCCGCAGCTGAGGAAAAAGTCGCAGTTACGGCAGGCAGTATCTTCGCTTCCCTTCCTGTACGGGTCTGCGCAGATATCACCGTTTCTGATGGATTCGGCCATCTGGCTGAGGCGCCCGGTCATATGCTGTGTAAGAAGGTCAAACTGCTCAAGATTCATTACAGGCTTCCTTGGTTCGTATATTTTGTCTTCGCCGTTCTCCCATGCATCGGGAACGCCATAGGAATCGAGAACAATACCGCTTCTGCGCATCGCATTGGTGCGTTCCTTCTGAAGGGTATCTCCTTCGGGAGCAGATTTGAGCGATATGTATTTGCTCCTCGCGGGAACATACATGACACCGGCGGGAACAATATCTTCTTCGCATGCCAGGGCATAGAGGTAAAGAAGCATCTGCATCCCGTTACCGTACCAGATATCCGAGAGTGAGAATTTTTTGATGCCGGTTTTATAGTCAACGACTCTCATGAATTTTTTTCCATCGTTTTCCCAAACATCTACCCTGTCTGCTATGCCGGTTAGATTCAAGGAATCATTTCCATCGTTTAAGGGAAGGTACGAATAGTTGTCGCTGCCGGAAAAATCAAGTTCAAATTCACATGGAACGAAGTCGGATTTTCTGAGCTCCGCTGCCGTATCCAGAACAATCCTGAATGTGTCGTTTTCAATCCGCTTGAAGAGGAAGGCAAAACGTTCATTTTTGTCCTGCATGCCACCGAGCTGGTTTAAAACATACTCATCGATATGCTTTCTGGTGATTGCTATTACCGTATCGTCATCGGTGTTCTTGAAACCGCCGGAGGCAGCAACTTCCTTTGCAACATTTTCAAGAACATAATGTACGAATGTTCCGATTTCAGAATAGGAAAAATTGGCACTTTTAAAGGGTTTTGCCTTGAGTCCGTACTGGCAGAAATAAGAATACTTGCACGAATAGAACTTATCTGCGCGGCTTGCACTTATAAACAGCTTGTCGCCGTACAGCGAACGTACACTTTGCCTGCTCAGTCCGCCCCTCTCAACGGGTTTTATTTCAGGCGGCTTGACGGGTATGTATTTTGCCACATCATCCCCGGCATGTATCAGATATGACGGTCTGCCGCTGTATGCGAAAAACAGCTTTTTCTCCGGAAGGGAGAAGCAGTTATAGATAAGGGAAAACTCTCTGTAAAGGTTATCCTCGAGGTTGCCACCGAATTCCAGATTATTATTCTGCAGCATCTCGAGCTCATCGTCGGAGAACAGACTGTCTTCCAATCCTGAGGCTGGCAGGCGTTCGTCTGATGCACCGAGAACAATAAGATGTTTAATATGGCGGCGGCGCATTCTGTCAAAGTCGCCGGCACTTACACTGTCAACGGAATCCGGTATTGATCCGGTATCATATTTTTAGAGCATAAGCATGAACAGACTGTAAAATTCTTCAGTTTCCATTGCCTTGTCGCCCAGAATAGCTTCCATCTGCTCAAGAGCAGAAATACAGATATCCCAAAGCTGAGCCTCTGAATCATTCATGTGCTTTGACACATGCATTTTTTCAATCAGTTCGGCAAGAGCAAACGCATGATCGCGCACAGTTTCTGCTTCGTTGCTTGCATCGGCAAACCGAACAAGCGCGTTACCTACAACACGCCGGTAAGAGTTGATTTTGTTAAGTGCGGTATAAGTATCATCAGTATATTCCCTGCCGTAACCGTCAGGATGTAGATACCAGTCTTTTTCCTGCCGCCAGTGTCCTTCACGCAGGTTCCACTTGAACAGATATTCGCTTAAGGCATCGCATGAAGAATAGTCAAGGTCAGTAAGACCGGTACCGAGCAGAGAAATAACATCATCAACAGCAAATCCGTTCAGGATAGTCTCATAGGCACTGGAGATGAACATACTCAGCGGTTTTGAAGCGATGGGCTGCTTTCTTGCCGTATACAGAGGAATCGAAAACTTTTCAAATGTGCTTTCAAGTGTGGAACGGTATTCCTCAAACCCTCTGACGGCGATGGCAATGTCTCTGAATCTGCAGTTTTCATCACGAATCAGTTCAAGAGTTTTTACTGCTGCGTATTCACACTCCTCCATCATTCCCGAGCAGCAGATGAAACTATGCTCAGGTTCATCACTGTAATGTGTATAGCGTTCAGCAATGAAATCACACGACAGTTCCTCGGCCATTCTCTTCAGACGGTGTGCCGTCGAACGCGGAAGAGCAAACTCGGGGTTTTCATCGTCAAATCTGTCAAGAGTCAGACACACCACCATATTTACGCCTTTTCTTAAAAGAGCATATAGAACGGCATATTCGCTTTCCGTGAAACCAGTGAAACCATCAAGATAAAATGTGTTTTTGTCTGAAAGAGAGCTGTTTTCAATCTGCTGGGACAGAATTCTGAGCCTGTCTGCTGGGTCGGCATGACCTTCAAACACTATTTCATCGAATTTTTCGGCGACACATACGAGGTCAGAAATTTTGCTGGAAAGAGACTCGTCAAGATTTGGCATTATTTCCAGAAGCATCTTCGGAGTAATGGCACTTTCCTTCATCTTATCAACGGCACCGAGCATCATCTGTGCGATTTCACTGCGGTGTGCATTGTTTTTGAAATAGGAAAGCGCATCTGATTTCTGAAGCTCTCTGAGTGCGAGGGACATGCACAGAAGCCTGCCTCCCTCATCCATGTATGGAACGGCACTTCCGCCGACTTCGTTTGAAATCTGTCTGGAAAGATCTGTAAATGTGGTTACATGCGCATAGAGAGACAAGGAATCTCCGCATGCGCAGGAAAGTTCTCTTTGCGCTTCATATGAAAACAGTTCTGGAACGAGAAGATAAGAGCCTTCACGCCCTTCGCGCACGGCAAGAGAAATCTCATCAAATATTTTACCGGTTTTTCCTGCCCCGGCTTTTCCAGTGATTAATCTGAACATAATTTAATTCTAACACCGCCTTAATTTGACGTAAAGAAATTTACCTCACGGCAGAAGCCGTCATGTAAGATGAAAAGCTTGGCTATTTATCTACTGTAAACAGTATACCAGAAAACCTGACCGAAAAAACGGTCTGGATTACATATGTGCTGTATTTTTGGTAAAAATTGAAGTCACAGATTCCGTGGGAAACTAAAATTATTGACTGCTCAAATCTTGCGGGGAAGCACAGAACATATTATAATAACAAAATACAAATAAAGTAGAATCAATACAACAATTATTGTTTTGACAAAGGGATACCATGAAAAAGAGAAAAAGAAAGATTCCGTATATTCTCCTTGCTGTTCTGCTCATAGCCTATGTGGCTTTTCTGTCTGTTAGCTCGCTTTCTTCCGGTATTATTGGTACCAAGAGAATCAGCTTTGCCTCAACGAGCCTTCCGGTAAACGCAGAAGACATCACAGTTGTTCTCCAAAGCGGGGAGACGTCTCTCCTTGATCAGTTCGACAGTTTAAAGTCTGCGGATTTCTCGGGAAGTACCAACTATGAGGAAATTACCAGATGGGCAGCAGAGCACCCGGAGGTTGATGTAACCTACACTGTCAGCATGCCGAACGGCGAAGTGCTGAACAATGACGCAGCGGTAGCTGACCTGTACGGACTGGAAGACAAGGATATTGAACAGACAGTCCAGCTTCTAAAATATTTGCCGAAAATTGAATCAATCAACCTTGGTGCAATAAATCTTTCCTCTTCCGGTTATAAAACTTTTACCGACTCTGTCGGCGGTATTCCGGTAGATTACACTGTCTCAATTCTCGGCCAGAATCTTACGGTTGACACCGAGAGCATAAATTTGACTGGACTCACAAGTGCAGAGGCTGACTCGTGTGCCGACAAGCTTCTTCTGCTTCCGAACATTACATCCATAACGATAGGCAGCAATGCCACACAAAACGGAGAGCTAACATGGCATGACATAGAAACGATAGCGGCAAGTCATCCGGATGCAAGTTTGAACTACGAGTTTTCTGTTGCAAATCAGAAGCTTTCGCTGGGAGATGAATACGCTGACTTTTCGTCTATTTCCTCTGCAGATGTTTCGTCAATTGCTGAAGTGCTTCCAAGCATGACACGGCTTAAATCAATCAAACTCGGAAACATCACACCCGATGAAGTGCAGCTTCTTGCCTCAGCGACAAATGCTGCTATTGATTATCCGATTACAATCTATGGTGTCCAGGTTAATCTCTCGGATGAAATATGGGACTTTAATCATATTCCGGTAAGTGATGCCGGCCAGGATGTTGCAAGATGGCTTCCCTGCGCAAACAACCTAAGATATCTCGATATGGATTCGTGCGGGGTATCAAGCGAGGATATGGCGAAAATCCGCGATGACAATCCGGGTGTTGAGGTTATCTGGAGAGTCAACTTCGGAAGCACGTATTCCGTAAGAACCAATGTTACAAAAATTCTGGCATCAAAGCCATCAAAAGGCGGAACCCTGTACAACCAGGATGTAAACAATGCTTTGAAATACTGCACCAGAGTAAAGTATCTTGACCTTGGACATAATGACAACCTTTCGGACTTCTCATTTGTACAGTATATGCCGGACCTGGAAATCGCAGTTATTTCAATGTGCGATGTTTCAGATTTAACCCCGTTTGCAAGCTGTCCAAAGCTCATATACCTTGAAGCCGGAAATACAAACGTTAGTGACCTGAGCCCGCTTGCAAACTGCAAGAATCTCAAGCACCTTAACGTTGGAACATGTTTCTCTGTCAGAGACATAAGCTCGCTTTATGAACTGGATATGCTCAGACTATGGCTTGGCTCGGGTGATCCTGTTCCGTCGGAGCAGGTTGCAAAAATGAAGGAACTTCATCCTGACTGTGAAATCAATACAACGGCATCAACCGGGCTTGAAAGAGACGAAGCGGGAAATATTGTCAGTGAAGGATACACTGCAGAAAACTGGAAGTACTACCAGAAATATCTGACTTACGACTGGAATTATTATTCGGCAAACAACAATACATTCCCAGCGCAGAGACCACTGGGGTACTTTAAGGTTGCATATAAGGCCTTCCGGTATAATCTTGCAGACAATGCCTACGCATTTTACTGGAATGACCCGAAGTACGAAGCACATGATGCTTCGGTACAGCCGGTGAACACATATACAATTGACACATCCTTCCTGACTTCTGTCTGGGCTACAATGGACGAAGAAGAATTGAGTGTGGTGCCGGATGTGCTGACCGATCCTCCTGGAGAAACATTAGTGGAGGCAACATATTGATGAAAAAACTTATTGCAGTACTTCTGCTTATATCATTACTTCTTGCTGGCTGCGGAAGCGTAAAGAAAAGCGACTCCGCTCCTTCGCCGACCTTGGCGCTGGTTACACCCGAGCCTATCAAGACACCTGAGCCGACACCGGAACCCACTCCTGAGCCCACCCCGCCGCCTTATGTTGATGCGGATGGAAACTTTGAGCTTTACGGAGTACAGATGAATCTGGACGATGAGGTAATCATGCTCAGCCATGTACCGGTCGATGACAACGGCGAGAAGCTTCTTGAGGTTCTTCCGTTTATGCCTAATCTCAAGGGCATTGACATGGATTCGTGCGGAGTGGACGACGAACACATGTCTGTGATAAGAGATGCCAGACCGGATGTCAGTGTGGTTTGGAGAATATGGTTCGGAAACAACAAGATGTATTCGGTTCGTACCGATGTTGAAAAAATCCTTGCATCAAACCCAGGTTACGATTACTGCTGGGGAATCAATGCCTCAAATTCGCAGGGACTGAAATACTGCACGAAGGTAAAGTATCTCGACCTTGGGCATATGGTTGAACTTGAGGACATCTCCTTCTGCCAGTATATGCCGGACCTAGAGATAGCTATTCTTGCCATGTCGCTTTGGACTGATGCGACACCTCTATCCTACTGCAAGAAACTTGAGTATGCGGAACTTCAGACATCGGGACTGAGTGACCTTACTCCTTTGGCTGAATGTACAAATCTTAAGCATCTGAACATTTGCTACTGCGCTTCAATCTGGGATATTTCTCCCCTCTATGATCTTCCGCTTGAAAGGCTGTGGATTGGGGTGTTTGATCCGGTTTCAAGTGACCAGATAGAAGAATTCAAAAGACGTAATCCCGATTGTGTTGTCAACACGACGGCAGTCGATCCGACTACTGAAGACTGGCGTTATACTACAGATGAATACGGAAACAAGGGAATAGACCCGTATTACAAACATTTGAGATATGTTTTTGAGTACAATACCGCACCGCTTTGCTATTCATATTATGAGAACGATCCGATGAGGTGAAAAAATGAAAAAAAGACTTCTACTGTTCCTCCTGAGCCTGATATTGATTCTTTGTGCCTGCGGACAGACTGAAGCTCAGGCACCGCAGATAACCGAGGAAATCATTCAGACACCGGAGCCGTCTCCGACTCCGACTCCGGAACCAACGCCCACGCCATTTGTCGATTATGACTTTGAAATTTACGGCTGCACGTTCAATACTGCAGACCTGGTAATTGATCTCAACCATATTACAATTGAAGACAATGCCGAGGAGCTGCTCAAGTACCTTCCGGACTGCCATAATCTCGAAGTGCTTGATATGGATTTCTGCGGAATAGACAATGAGCGTATGGCTGAAATCAGGGATGCTTATCCTGAAGTTGAAGTCATATGGAGAGTATGGTTCGGAAAAGGATACTCGGTAAGAACCAATGTTGTGAAGATTCTTGCTTCGAATGTTGTAGATGGTGGAAATCTTACAGCTAAAAACTGTGACGGACTATACTACTGCACAAAGGTTAAATATCTGGATATCGGACACAACAATTACAATACTGATATTTCCTTTATTAAAAATATGCCTGACCTTGAAATACTTATTACTGGTCAGGACTGCATCTATACCAGCCAGGGGCTGAGAGATATCACACCGATTGCCTCATGCCCGAAACTTGAGTTTATTGAACTGGTTGGAATAGGAATAACCGATTTGGAACCTTTAGCAAATCTTACGGAGCTAAAGCATCTCAATATCGGTGCGGATGTGTTTCTTACGGATATCAGCCCGATTATGAACCTTGACCTTGAAAGACTCTGGATTACCGCGACAACACCTATTAATCGCGAACAGGTTGAGCAATTCAAGGAACTTCACCCGGACTGCGAGGTTAATACATGGGCAGACCCTCCGATGAGCGGCTGGAAGGGAGACGCTCCGAAGTATCTTGAAGTCAAGGAAATCTTCAACTATCACATTCCGGACTATCAGCTCGCTTCAAGAGATCCGCTATATAATGAGCACGAGTCCATCTATACCGACTATGTAAGCAGAAAGGCAGGATAATACATGTACGTTTGCACACTTATCAGTATCGCAGGAGCTTTTTTCCTGGGTCTGTACATTATAGAAAAAATAAAAAAAGCCTCAATAAAGGCTCTTTATATGAAGACATTCATATCTATATGTTTTCTTATGGTCGGAATCTATGCGACCAAGAAATCCGGCAGCACATTCGGAGTTTTTGTTGTCATAGGGCTTATCTGGGGACTTCTCGGAGACATATGGCTTGATCTCAAGTATGTCTATCCGAAGGATGACTATCTTTATACAATAGCAGGATTCGAGTGTTTCAGCGTAGGTCATCTGTTCTACATAATAGGGCTGCTGATCTGCTTCTTTAAGCCGCATCAGGACAGCATTCTATATGTGGCAATACCGGCGGCGCTTGCGCTTGCATCCGGTTTTGCCGTTGTACTTTTCGGCAAGCTGATGAAGCTGAACTACGGACGTTTTAAAATTGTGTCCATGATATATGGAGTGTTCCTCTTCGGAACAACATTCTTCTCGGGGAGCCTTGCTCTGATGAATGGCTTTAAAAATGTGACGCTGAATCTGTTCTTTATAGGTGCAATCTTGTTTGCCGCATCCGATCTGATTTTGTCAGGAACATATTTCGGCGAAGGAAAAGACAAGCCTATCGATATTACACTTAATTATCTTACATACTATCCGGGACAGTTTCTGATTGCATGGTCAGTGTTGTTCCTGTCAAATATATAGGAGGAAGTTGAAAATATGGAAAACGTAAGACCAGAGATGGAAAGAATTACCAGCAGAGCACTTGCTGATGCTTATATCGACAAGCAGATTGCTGAAATTAAAGAGCAGGTAGGGGACGGCAAGGTGCTTCTGGCACTTTCCGGCGGAGTTGACTCATCTGTCTGCGCTGCACTTTTAATCCGCGCAATAGGCGACAGACTTACCTGCGTTCACGTCAATCACGGACTTCTGAGAAAGGGCGAACCGGAGCAGGTAATTGAGGTTTTCCGCAATCAGCTCGGAGCAAACCTGATATATGTAGATGCCGTTGACCGTTTTTTGGATAAGCTTGCCGGTGTCTCTGATCCGGAGCAGAAGAGAAAGATTATTGGAAAAGAGTTTATTGATGTATTTGCCGAAGAGGCAAAAAAGCTTGACGGAATAAAGTTCCTCGGACAGGGGACAATTTATCCGGATATACTGGAATCCGACGGAGTCAAGAGTCACCATAATGTCGGTGGTCTGCCTGAGGATTTGAATTTTGAACTTGTTGAGCCGGTTAAATTCCTTTACAAGGACGAAGTAAGACAAGTAGGCCTTGCACTCGGCCTTCCGGAAAGCATGGTGTTTCGCCAGCCGTTCCCGGGTCCCGGACTCGGTGTGCGTTGCGTAGGCGCAATTACAAGAGACAGACTTGAGGCGGTAAGAGAAAGTGACGCTATCCTTCGTGAAGAATTTGCCGCTTCCGGCCTTCAGGGAAAAGTGTGGCAGTATTTTACCGTTGTACCGCCTTTCACATCCACTGGCATAAAGGATGGAAAGCGTACGGATGACTGGCCTGTAATAATAAGAGCCGTCAACTCCGTGGATGCGACAAGTGCTACAGTTGAGGAAATTCCTTATGAGTTGCTCTTTAAAATCCGCAACAGAATACTCAGCGAAGTTAAAGGCGTTAATAGAGTGCTCTATGATATTTCAGATAAACCGATTGCCACTATAGAGTGGGAATAATTCGATTTCAGTGTGGCCCCGAGAAAGTGGATTAAAACCCTTGAAAACAGGCAGTTTTTAAGAAAAGTGAATAATCTGAAAATCTCGGCGGCCCCGATTTGGCCCCGAACATAATACTGGCCCCGACAAGTCTCATTTTGACCTGCCGGGGCTTGCCTTTAATTGTCAAAGAAACATAATTCTGGTATTGACATTCTTCACGACAATGATATAATATCTTTTCTAACAAATAGTTGGAGAGAGGGCAACAGCATGACCTACCGTTTTAATCTTGGGATTCAGAATCCCGGAAAGGAGGTAGCGCCATGAACTGTACTGTCACTATTGACTGGAAGTTTGTAGTTGCCCTTGGCGGGGCTGTAGCGCTTATCATCTTCGCTTCGAAGATTGATGGTGCAGCAGCTGAACGAGTATCAACCCATGCGGTTGATACTTGCAAGGAGTATGCAGTTGCATTAAACAGCGACTGCTAACTTCCCCATCAGGGCACATGGTCTTCGGATTATGTGCCTTTTCTATACTGTATAAAGAGGTAAACGTTTCATGAATAGAGATCAACTGAAAGCTTTACTTGATGAACATACGAGCCAATTTATCAATAATATTTCAAAAGAATTGGAAAACTCACACGACCAGTGGTTTGAAGGATTTGGTTTCCCGATATTTGGTGTTACTTCAAAGGATTACCATGAGCAGGTATATTTTCAGTCTTATTTGGAATCATATGCCCGAAAAATGATAAATGGAATTCTTAAAGAGATGTGCGATGAGGATTCGTCTGATTTAATAAAATGGCCTGAGCTAGAATTTTTTGGCATTTACAATGGATATACTAATTCTGAATGTGAAAAAGAGTTCGGCTTTGAATTTATAAACGAAGATAAGAGAACGGGGTATCGTTACACTTTTTCGAGAGATGACGACGCGGATGAACTGCTAAAAGCTAATAATGTAGACATAATCATACTAGTTGAGTGGCAGGCTGAAGATGATTATCCTTGTTTTAACTATGGAGACCAACGCATTAAAGTAATCCTTCTTTGGGAATTGTTTCTGGATTTGTTTGGTGAGCTTGAGGAAGAAGATATCCGTACCATGTACGATATGTTTGTTGAAAGAATTACCGAAGCAATAGAAAAAGCAAATGCTATGATTTCCCTGGTAACGCTCCCGGGATTCACGCCATCCTATTTGCATAAAGCCAGAAAAGCAATAATTCCACAAATAAAGGATGAGATAAACGCATTAACATCATTTTATGTCAAAAATGCCAATTACCAAAGCACACAAGATAACTCCGAGCAGCTGATAACAAAGTATAAGGTTAATAAGTATTTCCTCGATAATGGTCTTGAGCAGGCCCTTGTTGGAACAAGTCCATACGCTAAGAGTTTCCTAACTTCAGAGTATCTTTTTCAATACTTTGCAAACAATTCACTTTTTGATTACACACCTATTGTTAGTGGTTATTTGAAATCAATAGAGCAACTCCTTGATGTCATCTGCGTAAGCCATAGAAATAGTAAAAAAATAAACGAAAATATGAGCTCCTATACCATGGGGAATTATATATATTATATTAAGGCCCATGCAGATGTTTTTCGAAAAGAATTACAACCGGCGCAAGGAATTATTGCCGATTGTCTTGAAAGTTATAAGGTTGAAAGTAGAAATAATCTCTTTCATAAAGATTACTTTTACAATTGGACACGAGTTATTCAGATTCGGGCGAATACTCTGTTTTTGTATGCAGTGTTGTTGGGCTCGGTAAACCTTGAATACATATCCAAGGGATCTAAGGGGCTGGGTCTATTACGTGCAGATTATGACAGACTGTTCGAAATAATGGAAAGACAGGATGGCCATTTTTGTGTATTGCTTAATGGGAAAGAACATTCTCGAATGTCTAAAAAAATAAGGTCCAGAGGCCTAGAATATGGCTTATACGGAACGATTATCAACACCATTGAATTTGAGAAGTTTGATTACGATCATTACGAAACGATTGAAATTTCACCCCAGAATATACCGTCTGAGATTTGGAAAGAAGACACACACGGGAATCGCACTGTTCAGATTTGGAAAGCATAGTTACATAAACAAAAAATAGCCCTGACGAGTCGTAATTGATTCGCCAGGGCTTGGTTTATAATGCATATATTAGAAGTCGGAATAATCCCTTCGTTGAATGAATCATCCGAGATTCGACTACTGTGCCCATTGCGCACCTCCGTCAATCATCTTGCTGCGGATCATCGCCGTCCGGAATCATTTCCATGATGTCATCTATCTTGCAACCGAGTGTATCGCAGATTTTTACAAGAATGCCCACACGGACATCCTCGTTTCGGCCAAGCTTTGCCATTGCGTTTGTGCTGATCTTAGCCTCGCGGATCAGTTCGGTTTTCATCATATTTCTTTCATTGAGTATTGCCCATAGTTTATCGTAGCTAACAGCCATATATTAGTACCTTCACAGAAGATGGTTAAACAAATACAACTATATTACACCATAACCGTTTGCAATTTGTAAATCTCAAATCGAGAAAAATTCGCAAAAAAATAGCCGGCCCCGAGTGGCCCCGAAAATTCGGGGCCGGGACCGTATTTTGAGGAAAATGTCGTTTTCAACCCAAAACAACAGTTGACCTCCTGTATATGATAAAACTGCAATGGGTTAAAACACCATTTTTGCCGGGCAGATTTTTGCCCCGAGATCCTGTCGGACGCTGTGGAATGGGCGGAAAATGGCCGTTTTTTGGCAAAAAACACAAGCCCTGCAGCATTATTCCCCGGTTAAATGGAGTGGTTAATAGCGTTGGGCTTGGCAGGCCGTGCGAGTACGAATAATAGCAGCTTGTTTTGCTGTGAGCCCAAAAAGCCCGTAAAATCAAGGGTTTTTGAGCTTTTGGAATGATATAAAAGTGACCCAAAGCCACATGGTATAAATTATAAAATAAGAATCCCCAAAAATTATCAAATAAAAATCCCCAG
>R27__coassemble_476_pt1 | contig 25699 bp, 27 predicted proteins | sample R27__metabat2_high_PE_050 | metagenome-assembled genome bin R27 | reverse complement strand
AGGGCAACTACACAGTGACATACAAAGCCGGTACATTCACAATCAGCAAGGCAACGACCGGATTTGAAGTAACAGGCGAGGGATACAACGCACCTTACGACGGACAGCCTCATGGAACAGGTGCAACAGCTAACGTAACAGAAGGCACGACATTCACCTATTCAACAGACGGCGGCACGACCTGGACAGACAAGTATCCGACCATCACAGATAAGGGCAGAATAGAAGTCAAAGTCAAGGCAGAGAACCCGAACTATGAGCCTGTTGAAAATACCTATGTACTTGAAGTAACTGCAAAGGCAGTCACAGTCACAGCCAATAACAACGGCAAGGTATACAACACTGCAGATCCCGAACTTACAGCGACAGTAGAAGGCCTCGTTGGAGAAGACACCATCAGCTACAGCGTAACACGTGCTTCAGGCGAGAACGTCGGCACATACGCGATTACAGCAAGCGGCGAAGCTACACAGGGCAACTACGCAGTAACATACAAGCCCGGCACATTCACAATCAGCAAGGCAACGACCGGATTTGAAGTAACAGGCGAGGGATACAACGCACCTTACGACGGACAGCCTCATGGAACAGGTGCAACAGCTAACGTAACAGAAGGCACGACATTCACCTATTCAACAGACGGCGGCACGACCTGGACAGACAAGTATCCGACCATCACAGATAAGGGCAGGATAGAAGTCAAAGTCAAGGCAGAGAACCCGAACTATGAGCCTGTTGAAAATAGCTATGTACTTGAAGTTAAGTCTGCAACAGTTACTATTACTGCAGATCCCATAACCAAGGCATACAACACCGCTGATCCTGAACTCACCGCAACAGTTGAAGGCCTTGTAGGCACAGATACTGTAGAGTATCAGCTGAGCCGTGAAAGTGGTGAAAAGGTAGGAACCTATGACATCATTGTAAGCGGAACCAAGGAACAGGGTAACTACACACTGGTGCTTGTCAACGGATACTTCACAATCACAGAAACCGGAGCAAATCCTGTTGTTAAGACTCATACCAACAAGGAATATGCACTCGGCGAGACTGTAATGTTTACAATCACGGTAGAAAACATCTTCAAAGATGCGCAGACAATCACAATTGTTGAGCAGGACGGCGTCAAGATAGACGGTGAAAATGTATTTGAAGACGTTGAGCCTGGTGAAACAGTATCTGTCAATGCAAAGTATGTTATTACTGAAGCAGATATTCTCAGAGGCAAGTTCAGCAATACAGCCAATGCAAAATTCAGCGGCGGCAAGGAATTCTTCGGACAGGATGAGACTGCAGTTGAGGAAATCAACAGCAGCATCAAGGTCACTATTATTCCTAACAAGACAGGTGATGTGAGCGAAGGTGAGGAAATCACTTACACTATCATTGTTGAGAATACAGGAAATGTAACGTATCACAATGTAGTTGTTACAGACCCGCTTACAGGCTTCACTACCACTATTGATGAGCTCGGTGTCGGAGGAGACAATGCTCAGTCATTTGAGACCACACATGAGGTTTCCCGCGATGACATCAATAACGGCAAGGTACATAATGAAGTAACTGTAACAGCCGACCCGATTCCAGATCCCAATCCGAATAACCCGAAGCATGAAGTTAACCAGACTGAGGAAAATGATATTTCGACTAAATCCACTGCTTCAGTCAAGGTTACAAAAACTGCAGATAAGCAGAGAGCAAAAGTCGGTGAGACAGTAACTTACACAGTTTCTGTTGAGAACACCGGAAACGTTGATCTCAAGAACATCACAGTTACAGACAAGCTGATACCCGGATGGTCATTCGAAATAGATACTCTCGATGCTGGCTCAGCCCCGGCGGTCACAACAGTTGAATATGTTGTAAGTGAAACCGATATGGTCGATGGCAAGATATCTAATACTGTTGTCGCAGAGCAGGCGACTGATCCGGAAAGACCTGATGCTCCTAAGATTGATCAGACTTCTGGAAGTGCAGATGTTACGGTTGTCTACACAGTGCACTACTTGGTTGCAGGCGATGCAGCAAGCAGCAAGGATGTTCAGTACGCAATTGGCGAAAAGATTGAACCGTATAATCCGACAATGGTTGGATATCACATCGTATGGGACAACGAAGCACCTGATGTGATGGGTGCAGAAGATGTCACAGTCAACGGACACTGGGAGATTAATATCCATACATTCACCATCCACTATGTCTACGAGGACTACAGCTGGGCGGCACCTGATTACAAAGAACAGGTTGAGTACGGCGGAATGAAGGGCGTTGGTATCACATCTCCTACAATCAAGGGATATACACCTGATTGGGAATACGTTACACTCGGAACTGAGGGAATGCCTGATAACGATGTTGAAGTTTGGGTGGTTTACTCATCCGAAGCAAGGGGCAACACAGGCGGTGTTGTAAACGGATATCAGATTAACTCAATCAGCAAGCCGGAAGTACCTACAACCTTTATTGATTCAACGCATAATGACAGTGCACTGATATTCATATTTGCATTGGTGTCCATGATTACACAGTTCATCTATGCAGATAAGAAGAAGAAATATCAGGAGCGTGAGCTTGAGCTCAGAAAAGAACTCAGCGGTGAGGAAGAGGAGGAATAAAAAATGAAACTTTGGGAATTCTCTCATAATGTTCTTGGAACACATGTTTTCTACCTCTTTGCAATAATCGTTGTACTGATAATGGCAGTATCATTCATCATCCAGAGACGAAATCAAAAAAAGCGCGACGGAGAACTTAAAAAGTTCTCCGCCGGTGCAGACAAATCAGATGTACAGGAAAAAGAAACCAAGGAGGTTGAATCCAAATGAGTTATATTATAGGACATACCGACTTTTCTTTCGGAATTCCGGAACTGATTGCTCTGATAGCAATGGTGGCCATTATTGTTGTAGTATCAATCAAGCTTAAAAAACTCAAGGAAGCCCAGGAGATTCTTGAAGCTAAGGTAGCATCAATGAATGTACCGAAGCCGGAAGAACCTAAGGCAAAAAAGAAAAAAGCTAAATAAAAGCACGATACCGCGAACATTTGTTCGCGGTATCTTTTATATGTGCTTGACTATTAATAAAGAACGATTTTTCCTCGGGTTTGTGATGTTGATATAGGGCCGAAAGCTCTTGAGTCGACGGATATTTCACGGTTGTCTCCGAGAACAAAAATCTGCCCATTCTGAATGGTAACTGGGTACTTGTTTCCAACTCCGGCATATGTATAGCCGTAACCATCAAGTGGAGAACCGTTTATATATACTACGCCGTCTCTTATATCAACGGTATCCCCTTCTATAGCAACAATCCTTTTTACCAGGTATTCGTCACTTGGCATCCTGACTGAAGCAATATCGCCACGGCTGTAGTTCTTAATAAACCGAACATACAAGACCGGCTGTCCGTCATGAAGTGTCGGATACATTGAATTGCCGCTTACCAGAGAAATACCTATTACAAAACTGAAAACAAGTATAAGGGCTAATGCAATAATCAGAGCAATCTTTAGGCCCTTGAACATTTCAAGTTTTTTGTTGTATAAAAAGCCGTATTTTCTCTTCTTAACCATTTTTCTATATCTCTTCCATAAATTCATTTGAGATATTAACACAATCTGTATGCATAGTAAAGTGGAAAGAGGAACATAGTTATAAAGCGTAAAAATATGCCCAGGTATTCACCCGGGCAAACCAAAATAACATGTTTATAATTTACGCCGCATCTGCTCAGAGTCATTAGAATAGAATATTGCGGTATCGGCAGAAATGAGACCTTCCTTGTACAGATTAAGAATAGACTGATCCATGGAAATCATGCCATCTGCAGCACCCGTTGTAATGGCATTATCTATCTGATGAGTCTTACTGTCACGTATCATGGAACGAATTGCATTTGTCATATGCATGATTTCAAATGCCGGGATTAGTTCGCCACTGATTCCGGGCAGGAGCTTCTGTGAAACAACGGTGTCAAGGACCATGCTGAGTTGTACTCTTATCTGCTGCTGAGCTTCAGCTGGAAAAACGTCAATAATTCTGTCTATTGAGTTTACAGCACCGTTTGTGTGAAGTGTTGCAAAGAGAAGATGGCCGGTTTCAGCGGCCGTGATAGCTGCACGGATTGTCTCTCCGTCTCTCATCTCGCCAACCTGAATAACGTCCGGCGCCTGGCGTAGACTGGCTCTTAGAGCACTTAGGTAGTTTGCAGAGTCAATGGCAATTTCTCGCTGGCTGACAATACTCTTAACATCACGGTGAAGGTATTCTATCGGGTCTTCCAAAGTAATAATATGGCAGGCTCTCGTGTGATTGATTCTGTCAATGATGCAGGCTTCAGTCGTGGATTTTCCGCTTCCGGCTGTGCCGGTAATAAGCACCATGCCATGTGTAAGCGAAGAGAGCTTCATAACTTCTTCAGGTATTTTCATCTTATCGTATTCCGGAATATCAAAAGCAACGATTCTGATTACCATGGCAAAAGAACCTCTTTGCTTATATGCATTCACACGGAATCTTGATAGAGCGGGAACAGCAAATGAAAAATCATCATCCCCGATTGTTGTGAGTTTATCCATTGACCTTCTTGCAAGTTCATAAGCAGAAGAGATAAGTTCAAGTGAACGGTCAGGGAGAACCTTGTCTCCGTCAAGAGCCTTCATGGATCCGTCAACTTTTGATGTTACAGGAGCACCGGGAACAATAAAAATGTCAGAGGCACCCTGCTCAACAGACTGTTTTAGATAATCAACTAATTGTGACATATGACCACCCCGTCAGTTTCCGTCCCAAACATTGAGGCTGTCATCTGCCTCCCAGGACGCAGTATAGTTTGTCTGCCAGGAAATAATCTCATAATTATCTCCGGATATTTTAACAGTAACATTAATGCATTGTTTGTCGGACACATCACAGGTGAAACTGTATTCACCATCCATGCCCTTTTCGCGAAGTTCGGCTATTTTTTCTTCTGCCTCACAGTCAGCAGCATAATAGGCACTTGTAGCATTTACGGACGCCATTTCAATACGCTGCCCGGCCAGTGCACTGCTGAGTGTAAGTACAGCAAAAACTACAAGACACAAAACACCGAAAATAACCATTAGCGAGCTTCCGCCCTGAAGTCCTATAGAAGGAGCAGTGTTTTTCTTCATGCCACATCCTCCTGCCAACAGACTTCAAGAGCATAGATTTCGCCGTTATTATCAGTAACATAGACTCTGGCTTTGCCGAGATACTCGGAACCGGTTTCAACTTTATCTATGTTTATGGATAAGCCGTCATAACTGCCGCATGAAGAAGCAGCCTTGTCTATGTCACCGTGGGTTGCCTTTAGTATTTCGGCGGCGTTTCTTGTCATACTTACAGCATGATCACGTGTTTCATTTTCCGTGGACAGATTATTTGAATATACGAATATTTTCAAACAAATGGCTGTTGCAATTGAAAACACAAGAACCATAATTATCTGCTCAATAAGAGAAAGAGTTGTCTTTGACGTCATGCTGCCACCTCCGCTCCACGCAGATTAAGGAACAAAGAGGATTCGCTTCCGTTGTTTGAAACAATCCTGCAGCTGATTAGCGCATTATCCATGGAAAACTCGATATTTTGCATTTCAAGCAACTTTTCTCCTGCAGACAGTTTTACCTGCTTGTCGCTTGCGGCAAAGTATTCACGAAGCCAACCGTCATAGCTGTAGATGTATGTGCAGTACATAACGCCATCTTCCATCTGATCGATTTTCAGAGCTGAGACACCATCAATGTCAACAACACTAACACTCTGAGGTGTGGATGCATAACGCACCTTGTTCGCAATAAACTGCGTACAGGTTCTCATGTCGTATGCGGCGGCATCCCTTGACGAAACAGCCTTGTATGATTTTGCACCAAGCAGTATGGCGGAAATAATACAGATGGCAAAAACGGCAAAAATCAGTAGCGTGGCAAGTGTATCAATATAATGTTTTCTTCCAGTTTTGTCTGTCATGATTTAATCTCTATTACGGTTATGTCCGGCATGAGGTTTTCAGCAAATATGGAATACTGAATACTGTAATGCGAGTCATCAACTTGAAGGCCGTAGTTATCGCGAAGATACTGAACATCCGGGGGGTAGACACCTTCCGAGGCATAACAAGCCATCACCGAACGTCTCACAGATGTTTCAAGCTGTTTTACGCCTTCTCTCGATGCATCAGTGTCAAGATTCCGGAATGAAGATAACAGCGTGGCAAAAACGGCAATAATAAGCAGAAGCTCAATTATTAAAAGAGCTGTCTGATTGTTTGTGTTTCTCTTAATCTTTTTCATAATAAATCATCCGAGGGCTGACATAATGTTTATTAGCGGAAGCATTACTACAAGAAGAATGAGTCCTATCAGAAGTGACGAGATAGTGACCATGACAGGCTCAATACGGGCCATGCTCTCAGTAAGTGCCGCAGAGCTGTCCTCGCTCATTCGTTTTGCAATCTCCGCCATTGCCTGGTCGGCACTGCCGCCCTTGATTGCAGCATCAAGCTGCCTGCATTTTCCTGCAGGAAGAAGTGTGGATCCTTTTAAAGCTTCAGTCAGAGAGGAACCGCCTTCAAGAAGCTTCTTTGCAAGTTCATATTTCTGTTTGACCGATGTAGATTCTGGGAGAAGCTTCACGGCTGCGTCGAGTGCATCTTCACTCTTCATGCCGCTTGAAATGGCGAGAGAAAGAGCCTGGGCAAAGTGAGCACTGCTGACCTGTCCGCCTACGCCCTTGTCACCGCGTATTCTCCACCAGTAGTTTAAAAAGGATGTACGGAATGAGGAAACTGATGCAAAAAGTGCAAGAAAGAGAACGATGATTCCCAGAATTATTCCAAGTATGGGAGCCATAGACGATAGCGTTCTGCCGAATGTAAGAAGCTTACCCGCAAACCCCGTAAGTCCGCTTCCAAGCTGGGCATACACATCGTTGAAAATGGGCAGGACTCTGATCAGAAGCACGGCTATTACGGCGAGCATGATAAGCATCAAAATAGCCGGATACAATAGTGCGCTTTTCAGCTGACGGTCGAGTGAAGCTTTTGTTGAACACTCATTGGAAAGAGCATCAAGAGTTTCCTCAACCTTACCGGACGATTCACCCACTTCAAGCATGTCGCAAACGTATTCAGGGAAACACTCGCTTTCCCTGAATATTTTAGAAATGCTTTCACCTTCATCCGCCATTGAAGACATTTTGTCAAAAACGCTTTTGAGCGGAGTGCCGTTTGCATCTTCGCAAAGAGATGAAAATGCTCCGGAGTTACTTATTCCTGCGTGAATCAGATATTTCAATTCACTGCAGATTTCGCTAATTTCGTCATTGTTAAATTTCTTCATTAGTCTGTCCTCTTGGGATTAATAGAAGTATTTTGCACTGTAGTTTTTACCGTCACCGATGAATGCGTAGTTTGAGCTTCCTGCGGAAGCAAATGTGGGATCCATGAGCTGCCAGTTGATTCCGTCAAAGTATACGAGATTGTCTATCCAGCCGACTCCGTCAACCCATACACTTATCCAGGCATGGTAGGCGCTTCCGGCATATCCGATTACAAGTTTGCAGGGTATGCCGAGACTCCTCAGCATACCGGTCATAAGGGCCGCGTAGTCAAAGCAGATTCCGCTCTTCTTTTCAAGAACCGAATCAAGAACCGGAAGATAACCGGACTTCACGGTTTCGGCCAAATACTTGTCATAGGTAAGAGTATGAATAACATATTCGTAAACAGACTCGACTTTTTCCAGCGTATCGGCATCATCACGTGTAAGTTCTGCGGCGAGCGCGACGGCATGCGGAGCTTCTGCAAAGTTAACATACTGGTTTGGCCTCAGGAAAGGAGCAAACTCATCCTTCAATTCCACGTCAAATTCAGATGACAGGACAAGAGCATATTTTGTGCCGCCTATGTTTGAGTAAACACATACCTGGTATTCACCATCTCCTTCGGAAAGGGGAAAGGCAGACCACTGACCGGGTATAAGGTCATAGGTATAAGTCACGTCTTCGCATTTGACCTGAGCCTTGATTGGTGTATCGGTATCCTGCTTATATTTGACCATGATGTAGCCGTCTTCGGTATTTGAATAGTCAATGACGGCTTCCTCGTTTTCGTCTTTTCTTGTGCCCGGCGCCGAGACATTTAGTGAAGCAATGGTGTTTTCAGCAGAGCCGAGATCCAGTTCGTTCAAATTCACATCCGGAACCTTCTGACCGCAGGCGCAAAGCACAAGGGACAGCAACAGAACATATGAAATTATGGCTGCGTGTCTGCGCATTGGCAAACCTCTTTAAATAATGTTCTAACAATTAATTCTACATTATTATAAATAGGTTTTCAATAAATTGTTCAATTTGGGGCACGTATGAGGCATCAATTCTCGTTCTTTTTGACGAATTCAACAACATAGTCCGCAAACTTTCTGGTCGCAGGTCCGGATGATGCAATTGCAAGACCGATAGTTCGCTTTGATTCCGGCTGGAGAGGGAGCTGAATCAGACGGTCATGTCTCCCCTTAAGCAGAAGCTCGGGCATTATGCTTATACCGAGTCCCTGCTCAACCATAGCGATAATTGCGTAGTCATCTTTCGTATAAAATCTGACATTGGGCTTTACGCCGGCAGCTTCAAGAGCTCTTCTCGCATCATGGTCAGAGCTTTCAAGGAGACTGATGAACGGTTCGCGCTCGCATTCAATAAGCGGGAACTTGGGATATGAGGCAAACCTGCTGGACTCTGGAACAATTGCCAGAAGACGGTCTTCCATAAGCGCAACACATTCGCATTCGAGTGAAGAGGGAAGACTTATAAAACCTATATCTACAGATCCCTCACGTATCCACTGTTCAACATCATGATAGTCGCCGTTAAGAAGTCTGAAATCCACTTTGGGGTAATCCATCTGAAACTGCTTTAATATTGGCGGAAGCCAGTGAACAGCAACCGATGTGAATGCACCGATTCTGACAGTTCCGGATTCAAGCCCTCTTATTGACGATGCTGTCTGACGCAGACGTTCCTCGCTTTTGAGTATTCCGCGGACAGACGGCAAAATTCTTTTCCCTTCATCCGTTAGACTGACGCCGCCGCGGTTTCTTATAAGAATTGGAAAACCGAGCTCTTCCTCAAGAGAGGCTATTGAGTGGGATACAGCACTTTGTGTACATCCAAGAATGTCGGCTGCGCGTGTTAGACTGTTTGCATCTACAGATGCGGCAAGAGCTTCATATCTATTCATGAAAATTCCTCATAAAAAAATGAAAATAATTAATTTAACTCATATTATAGCGTAAAAATGCGAAAAAACAACCTGAAAGGCATAAAAACAGATTGATTAAGGCCTCCTTTTCGGTATAATTGCCACTGTAATTAAAGAAAGAGGACAAAATGTAATGACAACAGCAACAATATGTATTCTTGCTTCTATAGTAGTGTATCTCATCGGTATGCTGATTATTGGTATCATCTATTCAAAAAATGAAACAGCCGAGGACTTCTATCTCGGCGGCAGAAAGCTCGGACCTATAGTTACGGCAATGAGCACTGAGGCTTCCGACATGAGCGCATACCTTCTTATGGGCGTTCCCGGACTGGCGCTGTTCTGCGGTGTCGCTGAGGCGAGCTGGACAGCAATCGGCCTTTCAATCGGAACTTATCTCAACTGGCTGATAGTTGCGAAGAGACTTCGCCGCTACAGCTCAAAGATCAATGCCATCACCGTCCCGGACTTTCTCTCCACACGTTTCCGTGACAACACGAAGCTTATTGAATCCATCGGCGCACTTATGATTATTGTATTCTTCGTTCCTTATGTTGCATCGGGATTCAATGCATGCGGAAAACTCTTCAACAGTCTGTTCGGATTTGATTACACAACGACCATGCTTATATCCGCTGCAGTTATTGTTGCGTACTGTGCAACAGGCGGATTCATGGCAGCATCTGTAACAAGCCTCATCCAGGGAATCGTTATGACAGTTGCCCTGATAATTGTACTTTTCTTCGGAATCAATGTTGCCGGCGGCTGGGATGTTGTGATGGCCAATGCAAAGGCTGTTCCCGGATACCTTTCACTGGGCGCAAGCACGGACATTACAAAAACAGCGGCGAGCCAGTTTACACCCTTTATGGTGGCAACAACACTTGCGTGGGGGCTCGGATACTTTGGAATGCCCCACATCCTTGTTCACTTCATGGCGGCTGAGAGCGAGGAAAAGCTTACCCAGTCCAGAAGAATCGGATCTATCTGGTGCGTGGTTTCACTTGCTGTTGCAGTGCTTATTGGTATCGTGGGATTTTCGATGGCAAAGGTCGGGGGAGTACCGATGTACTCAAGCGCTGGCGAGGCAGAAAGCATCATGGTTCATGCCGCATCGCTGCTTTCAAAGTCCAGCGTGTTTGCCGCAATAGTTGCAGGTCTCATACTTGCCGGTATCCTTGCGGCTACAATGTCCACGGCAGACGCCCAGCTTCTTGGTGCCGCATCGGCCGTTACACACAACTTCCTGACTGACGTTCTCGGAATCAAGCTCTCGGACAAAAAGAGCATGACTATAGCAAGAATCACAGTCGTAGGCGTTGCCATTCTTGGAGCAATCTTTGCCAACAATCCCGACAGCTCAATATTCCGTGTTGTATCATTTGCCTGGGCAGGCTTCGGCGCAACATTCGGACCTGTAATGCTGCTTGCTCTTTTCTGGAAGCGTGCCAACAAGTATGGCGCAATTGCCGGAATGATTACAGGTGCGGCAATGGTATTCATCTGGAAATTCCTGATTGCACCTATCGGCGGAGTGCTTGCAATATATGAACTTCTTCCCGCATTTCTGATTTCGGCAATTGTTATAGTAATTGTAAGTCTTTTAACTCCCAAGCCCGAAGATGAAATAGTTAAAGAGTTCGAATCTATCTGAAAAGCATAAATAAGATTATAGAAAACATCGGTACAAAATACCGATGTTTTTCTTTTAGAGTTTATTATTGAGCATTGTCTTTATAGCATTTTTTACCTGGTCAAGATCACTGCAGGTCAGTACGGGAATCAGGGAATTAACTTCATCAGATGGTTTTTCCCACCATTTCCATTCCAGCAAAAGTGCGATGAGTTCATCGTCAAAACGTCTGCGCAGAACCTTTGCGGGATTTCCGATAACAATCGTATAAGGCTCAACTTCACATCCGACAACGCTGTTTGCACCTATAATAGCTCCGTCACCTATGTGAGTTCCGGGAAGGATGACGGCGTTCTGACCTATCCACACATCATTTCCTATTACCGTATCACCTTTAAGCGGCAAATCCGAAGATTCCGGCGCATCCATATCCCATCCCTCAAGAGTGTAGAACGGAAAAGTCGAAACTGCATTCATCTGATGATTTGCACCATTCATGACAAACTCGACACCCGATGCAATCTGGCAGTATTTACCGATAATAAGCCTGTCGCCTAGCCATGGATAATGATGCGTGACATGACTTCCAAAATCGCTGTCCGCAATGTAAGTGAAATCGCCGACAATGATATTATCTGAAGATATTGTCGGTTTGACATATATCTCTTTGTCGTATCCCTCGATTGGATGCACTGTATACGGGTCAGGAGTTTTTCCGTTTTTCATATCAGAAAAGTCTTTCTTCAGGTTATAGTCATGTAAAGGAATGGTCTATATTCACCACGGCGTAATAACCGGGGTGATTATTCTTTACATTGTCGCATACAATCTTTCTGACTTTCTCATCAGACATTTTAAAGTTCTGCGGCAGAACAAGATCGAAAATAATGTTCGTATGAGAGCTTCCCGGTACAACGCGGAGGTCATGAATTGTAACAGAGGGATCTATGCTGTCTTTAACCATCTCGGAGATGTGCTCTTTTAACAAAACTGCCTCTTCATTGCTGGGATCCACGGGGTCAAGATGTATGGTGGCGGTGCAGTTGAACTTTTCGCGCAGTTCGTTTTCAATGTTGTCTATTACATCATGTGCTTCAAAGAAATTCTTGTTTCCGTCAACCTCGGCATGAATGGACATCATAAGACGGCCAGGACCGTAGTCATGGACAAGAAGATCATGTATTCCGAGTACTTCCTTGTGTGCAAGAACGGTTTTTTCAATTTCCTCGACAAGCTCTTTCTCGGGCGGCTTTCCAAGAAGAGGAGAGACGGTATCGCGCGCTGCACCGAATCCGGCTATACAGATGAACACGGCAACGGCAAGGCCTGCCCAGCCGTCTATATTAATATTGAATAGACGTGCGATGCCCATTGAAAGCAGAACAACAAAAGTTGAGATACTGTCGGACAGCGAATCAGTGGATGTTGCCAGCATTGTCGCCGAATTAATCTTCTTTCCGACTTTGCGGTTATATATGCACATATATACCTTGACAAGTATTGAAGCCACCAGAATAAGAGCAGAGAGAAGGCTGACTTCAACCGGAGTCGGATTTATGATTTTTTCAATTGAACTCTTGGCGAGCTCCACGCCCATAACAATTATGAGGATACTGAGGGCAAGTCCCGCAAGGTATTCCACTCTTCCGTGACCGAACGGATGGTCCGGGTCAGGCTTTTTCTTTGCAATTGAAAAACCGAGCAGCGTAATAATAGATGAGCCTGCATCAGAGAGGTTGTTGAAGGCGTCCGCAGTGATAGCGACTGAGCCGGAAATGCTTCCGGCAAAGAATTTGACGGCAAAAAGAACGAGGTTAAGAAAAATGCCGTAGACGGAGCAGAGTGTGCCGTATGCACCTCTTACCTCGGGATTGTGAACATTTTCGCAGTCTTTTATGAAAATTTTAGTCAACAGTTTCAGCATCGAAATATTTTTCCGCAAAGTCTACCTTATCGACTTTGAATGTGCGTCCTTTCAGATAGTTTAATGCTCCTGCATCAGTAGGAAACTCGAAGACAAGTTTATACGAATACAGCATCTGGCCTTTTTCACCATAGTTTTTGTTGAATTTTTCGTTGCCGTACTTTCCGTCACCGAGAAGCGGCCAGCCGGCATATGCCATTTGGGCTCTTATCTGGTGCGTGCGCCCGGTGCCGAGGCGGCACTCAACAAGGGAAAGACCGTTCCTGCTGCAAATTACCCTGTAGTCGGTTACAGCGGTCTTGGCACCCGGTTCAGATGTTTTCTTGACATAAACCTGATTTTTCACGGCATCTTTAAAAAGGTAATTTTCAAGACGTCCCTCTGCGGGTTTCGGAGTACCTTTTACCACACAAAGGTAGTATTTCTCGATTTCGCGGTCCTTTATCTTCTCGTTTACTATTCTGAGTGCTTCGGCGTTTTTCGCGGCGATTACTATGCCGCCGGTGTTTCTGTCTATTCGGTTGCAGAGGGACGGGGTGAATGAGTTTTCCTCTTTTGGATTCCACTCCTTCTTCTGATAAAGATAAGCCTGGATATTAGCTATGAGTGTATTGTAATCCCACTGTCCTGCACTGTGGCACAGAACGCCGGGCTTCTTGTCGCATAATAGGATGTTCTCATCTTCATATACGATGTCAAGGCGGGGCGTCGAGACCTTCAGATAGGAGTTTTCCTCTCTCGGCTTCTCAAAAAACTCGTCGTTAATATACAGCGAAAGCACGTCGCCTTCGCAGAGCCTTGAGTCACGCTTTGACCCCTTGCCGTTTACCTTGATACGCTTCAGCCGGATATACTTCTGAAGAAGACTTTCCGGAAGAAGCGGAAGCGCCTTTCCGACAAAGCGGTCAAGACGCTGATTGGCATCATTTTTACTTACAACAATTTCTTTCATTAGGCGCATAATACTACGAATTTTAAGCCTTGACAAGCCCACACTTCTTTACTATAATATCAAAGCTATGAAGCTTGACCTTAGAAAAATAATCGATACGCAGGGGAGTGAAATCCCGTTTGAGTTTGAACTTGAAACGGACAACCTGACATTCCCGAGTGTAATCGGATATAGAGGCAAGCCTTTTTGCGAAGGCCGCGTATATAATGAAGCAGGGGTAATTCACCTGAGCGGAACGGTCGATGCGGATATGATTTGCACATGTGACCGGTGCGGAACGGAATTTGAAAGTAACAAGGTTACCGAAGTTGAGGTTGTTCTTGTGGAGGAAAACCCCGACGATGACGAGAAGCTCTTTGTGGTAGAGGGATTCCAGGCAGACCTTGATGAAATCTTTTCAACCTGCTTTATTCTCGACATGGAAACAAAGTTTTTGTGCCGGGAGGATTGCGACGGAGCAAAAGAGTATGAGCGCGGCAATGAAATTGATCCAAGATTCGCTGTTTTGCAACAGCTGCTGGATAAATAAGAGAGGTGCTAAAAAATGGCAGTCCCAAAAGGAAAAGTATCTAGACAAAGACGTGACAAGAGACGTTCATCCGTATGGAAGCTCACCGCTCCCAACCTTGTAAAGTGCCCCAACTGCGGTGCATTCGTAATGCCCCACAGAGCATGCAAAGCTTGCGGACAGTACAACGGACGTCAGGTTATCTCAGTCGAGGAAGAATAATTCCGGCAAATGACCACTCTTTTTTAAAAAGAGTGGTTTTTTATTTTTTTCTACTATATAATTACTATGTACGACTATGCACATTATTCATAGAAACGGAGCAATAATCAATGGCTAACAACAATGAAAACCCAAACGGCCTTTTCAGGGAAAAGAGCATAGAGAGAATCAGCTCACCTGAGGATTTGAACGATTATGTCAAAATCGCGAATCCCGGTGTATGGATGATTCTGCTCGCAATTGTAGTCCTTCTGGCAGGCTTTGCCGTATGGGCTCTCAACGGAGAGCTTGAGACAACGGTACCTGCGGTCATCGTTACACAGGACGGGCATACGGACTGCTACATATCCGAACAGAGTGCATCAAAGATAGGTGCGGGAATGGTTGTCCGCTGCGGCGGTGAAGAGTATAAGGTCGTGGGTGTATCCATGCAGTCGCTCGATGCCGACGATATCCTTTCAGATTATGCCATGCATGTCAGCGGCTTCAAAGAAGGGGAATGGATGCATGCGGTTATTCTCGACAAGACAACTCCCGAAGGAACATTTGCGGCTGAGATAGTCACCGAATCAATCAAACCCATCAAGTTTATTGTTGGATAAGGTATCAGTCTATGAAAGATAAGATAATCAAAAAACCGGTGACCCACGGTGTTGCCAGGGTGCCGGTAGTCATGCAGATGGAGGCTCTGGAATGCGGAGCTGCGTGTCTTGACATGATACTTGCATACTACGGAAAGTGGGTTCCGCTGGAGCAGGTAAGACTTGACTGCGGTGTTTCAAGAGACGGCTCCAACGCAGGAAATGTTCTCAAAGCCGGCAGAAACTACGGCCTTACAGCACAGGGTTACCGCGTGGAGACTTCTGACCTTAAAGGAGACTGGAAGTTTCCGTGCATAATACACTGGAACTTTAACCACTTTGTTGTCCTGAACGGATTCAAGGGCAACAACGCCATAATAAATGACCCGGGACGCGGAACGGTTTCCATCGATATGAAAACCTTTGACGAGTCCTTTACGGGTATATGTCTCGCATTTGAACCAGGCGAAAACTTTGAACCCGGCGGAAAAAAGAAGAGCGTGCTTGAATTTGCAAAAAGACGCCTTCAGGGTGCCGGAACAGCCATAGCCTTTGTCATACTGACAACACTTATTGCTTCGATTATTAATATATTCTCGGCAGGATTTACTAGAGTATTTATGGACCGGATTCTGCCGCATAATAATCCTGAATGGTTCCGCCCGTTCATAATTATTCTGAGTATTATGACGGCAATCGAGATAATAGTATCATTCATCCAGAATATCTATTCTCTCAGACTGGACGGAAAGATGGCCATTATAGGTAATACGACCTATATGTGGAAAGTTCTCAGAATGCCGATAGAGTTCTTTACACAGAGAATGGCCGGCGATATACAGCAGCGGCAGAGCACCAATGCATCGATTGCGACAACGCTTATTTCGACGCTTGCACCGCTTGCACTTCAGGCGGCAATGATGGTTTTCTACCTTGTCGTCATGATCGGGTATTCTCCGATGCTCACTCTGGTCGGTGTTGCCAGTATCTTTATTAATATTCTGGTTGCCAATATCATCTCTAAAAAGCGCATAAATATAACAAGGGTTCAGATGAAGGACCAGGGCAAACTTTCCGGAACAACCATTTCAGGAATAGAGATGATTGAGACGATTAAATCTGCCGGCGCGGAAAACGGATTCTTTGAAAAATGGGCAGGATATCAGGCGGGTGTTAACACACAGTCCGTGCGTTTTGCAAAGCTCAACCAAGTACTCGGAATGATTCCCTCTCTTATTTCAGAACTCACAAATATAGTTGTTTTGATTCTCGGTGTGTACCTCATTATGCAGGGCAAGTTCACAGCCGGTATCGTTATGGCATTCCAGACATATCTGCAGTCATTCACTGCTCCTGCAACACAGCTGATTGAATCGGGTCAGATGATACAGGAAATGAGAACTGACATGGAAAGAGTCGAGGACGTCCTGGAGTATCCGGACGATCCCAACTACAACGACTCCGCGGCAGAGGACGGAAAAGACTACGGCAAGCTCACGGGTCACATTGAGCTTAAAAATGTCACGTTCGGCTATTCACGTCTTGCAGAGCCGCTGATTAAAGACTTCAACCTTGAGCTGAAGCCCGGTTCACGTGTTGCCCTTGTCGGCTTTTCAGGCTGCGGAAAATCCACAATCTCCAAGCTGATATCAGGACTATACAATCCCTGGAGCGGTGACGTTCTTTTCGACGGAAAGCACATCCAGGAAATAGACAGAAGCGTGTTTACAGGTTCCCTCGCTGTTGTAGATCAGGACATTATCCTTTTTGAGGATACGATAGCGAACAACATCAAGATGTGGGACAGCTCGATTCAGGATTTTGAAATGATTCTTGCCGCACGTGATGCTCAGATACATGACGACATCATGAAGCGCGACGGCGGATACAACTACAAGCTCATTGAAGGCGGCAAGGACTTCTCCGGCGGCCAGAGACAGAGAATAGAGATAGCCAGAGTGCTTGCCCAGGATCCTACTATTATTATTCTGGACGAGGCAACAAGCGCACTTGATGCCAAAACCGAATTTGAGGTCGTAAACGCAATCAAGGAACGCGGTATTACCTGCATTGTCGTTGCACACAGACTTTCGACCATACGCGACTGCGATGAGATACTGGTTCTTGATCACGGCAATGTTGTCGAGCGCGGAACTCACGAAGAACTGTACAAAAACGGCGGGCTCTATACAAAGCTCGTAACAGATGAATAAGGAAGGAGGAAAGATTCATGGGTTGGTTTGATGAACAGATAAAGGAAAGAAAACAACTTGATGATGAAGCGTTTTCCGACTCCTTTATTAACATGGCGGGTGCAGTCATGGGCGGAAAAGTATATTCAATGCTCAGTGACAGTCGAATCCGCGTAAAAGATTCAATAGACGTAATACTCAAGTACTATCATGTCAAGACAAGAGAAGTACCTGAAAGTATTACGGATGTAAACGAACAGCTTGAGTATCTCCTCCGTCCGTACGGAATAATGCGACGCACCGTCAGACTTTCTAAGGGATGGCACAAGGATGCAATCGGTGCACTTCTGGCAGTGAAGAAGGATGATCAGAGCATAGTTGCCATGATACCGACAGGCTATGCCGGATATTCGTTTGTTGACGGCAATACGGGAAAGAGAGTCAAGGTTACAAATAAGATTGAAGAGGAGTTTGAACCGGACGCAATTGCCTTTTACAAGCCGTTCCCGCTCAAGAAGCTCGGAATACCCGATCTGATAAAATATATGGTTCAGATGCTGAGCGCCTGGGATATAGCACTGTTTGCCTTTGCAACTTTTGTGCTCACTATGGTTGGCATGCTTATTACAAAGCTGACAAACGTACTGTATAAGTTTGTCGCCCCGAGCAAATCCGTCGGGACGCTGATTGTAGTTGCCGTATTTATGGTGACGATTACGGTGTCTATGTCGCTTATAGGTGCCATAAAGACTCTTTTCCAGTCAAGAATAAATACAAAGCTGAACATTTCCGTTGAATCTGCGACAATGATGAGAGTCCTCTCGCTTCCGGCGAGCTTCTTTAAGAAGTTCTCATCAGGCGAACTCGCCTCGCGTGTCGGAAACATGAGTCTCCTCTGCGAGATGCTTGTATCATCCATGCTTTCAAGCGGACTTACTTCGATACTTTCGCTTATCTATATAACGCAGATTTTCACATATGCACCGGGACTGGTCGTTCCGTCGCTGCTGATTCTACTTGCGACGACGGTGTTCTCCATCATTTCGACTTTTGCGAGAATGAATGTTACGAGAAAGACCATGGAGCTAGGAGCAAAGGAAAGCGGTATGAGTTATGCCCTTATTTCGGGCGTACAGAAAATCAAGCTTTCTGGTTCTGAAAAAAGAGCTTTTGCCCGCTGGGGAAATCTTTATGCGGAAGAGTCAAAGTACAGATATAATCCGAGGACTTTTCTGAAGGCAAATTCGACGATTTCGCTCGCGATTACATTAATCGGAACTATCGTAATGTATGTGGAAGCATATGAAAGCGGAGTAAGTGCGGCTGACTATATCGCATTCACGGTGGCATTTGCATATGTAACCACAGCCTTTTCCGGACTTACGGGCATTGCACAGAATGTCGCACAGATTAAGCCCATACTCGAGATGGTTCAGCCCATACTTGAAACCGAGCCTGAGATAGGTGAGGGAAAGAGTGTTATTACAAACGTTTCCGGTTCAATTGAGCTTGACAACGTCTGTTTCAGATATGTTGACTCACAGCCGAACATCGTTGATGGAATGAGCTTTAAAATCAGGCCGGGACAGTATGTGGCAATTGTCGGAAAAACAGGGTGCGGAAAGTCCACTATTATCCGTCTGCTTCTAGGCTTTGAGAAACCGCAGAGCGGAGCAATATATATTGACGGAAAAGACCTTGAGAGCATTGACCTCAAGAGTATGAGACGCAAGATAGGCGTTGTCATGCAGGAGGGCAAGCTGTTCCAGGGAGATATTTTCTCCAACATCACGATATCCGCTCCGTGGCTTACGCTTGATGATGCATGGGAAGCTGCGGAGATGGCCGGCATTGCCGATGATATAAGACGTATGCCTATGGGTATGCACACCATCATTTCCGAAGGCAGCGGCGGAATATCCGGCGGCCAGAGGCAGAGACTTATGATAGCAAGAGCTGTTGCGCCGAAACCGAAGATACTTATTTTCGATGAGGCAACGTCTGCCCTTGACAATATCACACAGAAAAAGGTTTCTGAGGCACTTGACGGACTCAAGTGTACGCGTATAGTAATTGCACACCGCCTTTCAACAATCAAACACTGCGACCGCATTCTTTGCATCGATCATGGCAAAATTATTGAAGACGGCACATACGAAGAACTGATAAAGAAAGACGGCTTCTTTGCGGAGCTGGTAAAGAGACAGAGAGTTGACGACAAAAACTAAGAAAAAACAGAATTTTCTGCATGGTGCGGCAATACTGACGGCCGGCGTAATCATAATGAAAATCCTCGGCGCGATTTACAAAATCCCGCTCGGGAACATTCTTGGTCCAGACGGATATGCGCTTTTTATTAGCTCATACAGCATCTATAACATCTTCTTCACCCTCGCAACAGCAGGACTCCCGGTTGCACTGTCAAGGCTTATTGCCGAGGCTGACGCGAACGGAAGAGGACGTCAGGAAGAAAAGACGTTCAAGGTCGCAATGGGCACATTTGCCGTAATAGGCGTTGTGTTTTCGCTCATCATGTTCTTCTTTTCGGACTGGCTTGCAGCCAATTATCTGGAACTGCCGGCGGCTTCACTCTCGGTAAAGGCAATGAGCCCGGCAATTCTGATGGTCTGCCTTGTCTCTGCATACAGAGGATACTGCCAGGGAAACGGCAACATGATTCCGACTACGGTCGATGAAGTGCTGGAGGTTCTTTTCAAGGTTGTATCGGGACTGATTCTTGCAACGACCATCCTGTCGGCGACAAAGGATCTGTCAAAAGCAAGCGCTGGAGCAATACTCGGCGTTTCGATAGGCGGCGCGGTATCTCTTGCCTTCATGATTATCTATAAAAGGATAAACTATGACCGGCTCGCAGCGGGATATACCGGCGGAGTTGCACCGGATGATGTAATAGAAGACAACTACAAGGTGGATTCGGTCGGGAAAATAGTTAAGGATATTCTGACAATAGGAATACCTATTGCACTTGGAGCCAGCATTATGGCGATACTGAATTCCATTGACCCGAAGCTTTGCATGAATCGTCTGGTTAACGGAGTCGGACTATCTCATGAAAGAGCGAAGTATCTCTACGGATGTTACGGCGAGGTGCAGACACTTTTCAACCTTCCGGCGGCGCTTACCCAGCCGCTTAACATCTCAGTTGTGCCGGCTATAGCCGGAGCACTTGTCCTCGGCAAAAGATCCGAGTCCGAAAGAGTATCCGAAGACAGCCTCAGAATTACTGCTGTTGTTGCCATGCCTATGGCAATGGGACTGGCAGTACTGAGCACTCCGATAGTAAACCTCATGTTTAACGACAATGAGGTCGGCGGAGAGATTTTACGTATAATGGGAGTTGCGAGCTTCTTCGTATGCATGGTGCTTATGGAAAACGCCATACTTCAGGCGAGCGGCAAGGAACGTCTTCCAATGTATTCAATGATTAGCGGAAGCTTTGTCAAGATTATTATCAACTATTTCCTTATAGCCAATCCGGAAGTAAACATTGTTGGAGCACCGGTCGGAACACTATGCGGATATGCATGGATGACGATAATGAATTACATATTCATCAGAAGGACTCTGGGATTGAAGCTGAACGTCGGAAGAATTCTTCTTAAGCCTGCGCTTTGCAGTGTGGCCATGTCAGTGGTTGCCGTAGGAGCCTATGCGCTCATTTCCTCAGCAGTAGGAAACACAAGGATTATGCTTGCAATAAGCACGCTTGCTGCCATTGGGCTTGCAGCAGCAGCATACCTCATTTGCGTTATCAGATTCAGAGCAATCACGCTTGAAGACATGAAACTTATACCTGGCGGAGCGAAGATAGCCAAAGTGTTGCACATACATTAAAATTAAATTACAAAGCGGTTAAAAACGCTTCTGAACATCAAAAAAAGTCAAGAATTTAGCGATTTTTTCTTGAAAAGACATAGCTATTGTGCTATTCTAACAAAGCAAAAAACGGCAGCAATGCCGTAATAATTATGGAGGAAGAAACATGAATAAAGTAGAACTTGCAGCAGCAGTTGCAGAGAAGACCGGCCTTAGAATGAAAGACGCTGAGAATGCAGTCAATGCTATTGTTGATTCTATCGCCGGCGAACTTGCAAAGGGCGGCAAAGTTCAGCTCGTCGGCTTTGGCTCATTCGAGACCAAAGAGCGTGCAGCATATACAGGCCATGATCCCCGTACCATGAAGCCCATCAAGATTGCTGCAACAAAGATCCCCAGCTTCAAGGCAGGCAAGGCACTTAAAGACGCCGTTGCAAAGTAATTTAACTGCAAATTAGAAGCGCACCCTAAGGTGCATTAATAAAAAACCTTCCCTGAACGGAAGGTTTTTTATTTTATATCTGATTTGATTTTGGTATAATGAATAAAAACAAAACAGGAAGATAAAACATGAAATTTCAAACGGCTAAAAATGTTTCGCTGGCTCTGATAATGGCTGGAATCATGATAGGGCTTCTGGGTTCTATTACTCTTGAAAGCGGGACAAGCGAGTATACTTTTTCATTCATTACGATGCTTGTTCTTGTCGGCTTGAGCCTGCTTATTCTTTTCGTCTGGGGCAAATGCCCGAAATGCAAGAAGAGAATATTCTATCAGGTATACAAATACAAGAAATGCCCGCATTGCGGCGCATCCTTAACCGGGGATACAAAGGGCAAGAAGGGAGCAGCCAAGAAAAAATAAGATTGAAAACTTGGTCAGCTTTACCGAATATATGCTTTGGTTTTTGGATGGCTTTTTCTTTGTAAGTATGATATGATTTTATTACAAACATATAAGCAAGGAGCGTGATTTTGTATGGTAAAGGTTATTATGGGTCTGAAGGGCTCAGGAAAGACAAAGAAGCTTGTAGACCTTGTATGTGAAGCAGTAAAGCAGGAAAACGGTGACGTTGTAGTTATCGAGAAAGAAAAGAAGCTCACTTTTGACATACCCTATCAGGCCCGACTTATTGATGCGGCAGATTATCCCATAGGTACATATGAGTTTTTAAAGGGATGTATCTGCGGACTCCATTCAGGAAACTATGACATTACTCATGTCTTCATTGATAATTTTCTTAAGCTTGTAAATGACAAAAATCCCGGCAGTATGACGGGATTTCTATCATGGCTTGATGACTTTTCAAAAAAAGAGGGCATCGATTTCATCGTCAGCGTAACAATGGATGAAAACGAGTGCCCGGAAGAAATCAAAGGATTTCTTTATACATAATATCTTTTTCGTTATCTGAAAGCACCTCAACTTTGAGGTGCTTTTTTCCTAGCGTGACCTCAATAATGTCACCGCGTTTGACCTGATACCCGGCCTTTTTTTCCACGCCGTTTACTGTTATGCACTCGGCATCGCAGGCCTCGTTCGCAACAGTTCTACGCTTGATTATTCTGGATACTTTCAGAAACTTGTCGAGTCGCATATGAACCCTCCCCCTATAACACGGTCATCTTTATAAAGTACTGCGCTCTGGCCTCTCGCCGGCGCCCTGACGGGATTAAAGCAGCTTGCGTGAATGCCTGCCCCGAGTTTTTCAACAGTGCATGCCGGCTCTTCCCATTTTGTGTGACGGACACGTATGCTTGCCTCAAATGAATCGGGCATATCAACAAGGTAGCTGAAATCGGATGCATAAACATCGTTAGTGAAAAGTTCTTCCCAGAGAGAAAGCGTGATAGTATTATCCATGGGATTAATTTTTGAAATATAGACTTTTCGCCCGTCAATTAGTCCGGGTAGACGCTGCCCAACGGTGTAGCGGTATATTCCGCTGTGCTGTCCGGTAATTTCCCCATGAAAAATGAAATTGCCTTCTCCGGGGAGAGAGCATCTTTCGCCGAGCCATTTAATGTAGTTCTTGTCCGGAATGAAGCATATTTCCATGCTGTCAGGCTTTGCTGCAGCAGGAAGGCCTATATCCGTGGCAATCTCACGTACGGTACTTTTTGCGTATGTTCCGAGCGGAAGTATGAGCCTTTCAAGCTGGGACGGAAGAATTCTGCAGAGCATGTAGCTCTGATCGTTTTCCGCTCGTCCCTTGAACAAAGCGCCATTTTCGCTTCTTGCATAATGTCCGGTTGAAATGAATTCACATCCGCATCTGTCCGCATATTCAATGAGATTCTTGAACTTGAGCACACGATTGCAAATTATGCACGGATTCGGCGTTTCCCCGTTTAAATAGGCTTGTTCAAAATATGAGCATACCTTTTCATCGAGTTCGTGTTTCACATCTATTATTTCAAGGGGAATGCCTGCGTATTCGGCGCCTTTTACTGCGTCGAGTTTTTCTTTTTCTGATGCATTGTCCAGATATACACCGAAGACCTCGCAGCCGGCTTTTTTTAAAAGATATGAACTGACGGCACTGTCAACGCCGCCGGAAAAACCAAGAGCAACTTTCGGCATTATCTGTTCTCCATATAGATCATGAGCACGGAAATATCCGCAGGCGAAACACCGGAAATACGGCTTGCCTGACCAAAGTTTTCCGGACGTATTTTCTTAAGCTTTTCGCGCGCTTCAAGACGCAATCCCACTACGTCATCGTAGTTTATGTCGGAGGGGATTTTCTTTTTTTCAAGACGTGTAAATTCCTCAACCTGCTTGAGCTGCCTTTTGATGTAGCCCTCGTACTTGAGGCTTATTTCTACTTCTGAAATTACAGCCTTCGGCAGCTCCGTCCGGCCTCTGTCAAAAGGAGCTATGTCGGAATAGCCGACCTGGGGACGGCGGATGAGGTCCGCAAGAGAAACCCCGTTTGTAACTGCCGTTGTCCCGAGGTCTTCAAGCGTTCTGTTCAGTTCGCTGCTCGGCGCAATATGCATATGTTCAAGACGGTCAAGTTCACTGTCAACCAGCGCATACTTTTCCTCAACGGTTCTGTACTGTTCTTCACTTACAAGCCCGATTCGAAGACCTATATCGGAGAGGCGCTTGTCGGCATTGTCCTGACGGTGAAGAAGCCGGTATTCACTTCTTGATGTCATCATGCGGTAAGGCTCGTTTGTGCCCTTGGTTACGAGGTCATCAATAAGAGTACCTATGTATCCGTCGCTTCTTTTTAGAATGAGGGGCTTTTCACCCTTTATCTTCAGCGCGGCGTTAACGCCTGCAACGAAGCCCTGGACAGCGGCTTCCTCATAGCCTGATGAGCCGTTGAACTGTCCCGCTCCGTACAGACCGGAAATCTTCTTTGTCTCAAGTGTCGGATAAAGCTCTGTAGGGTCAACGCAATCGTACTCTATGGCATAAGCCGGACGCGTCATTTCAGCGTGTTCAAGCCCGGGTACGGTGTGCAGCATCTGAAGCTGTACCTCTTCAGGGAGCGAAGATGAAAATCCCTGAATGTACAGTTCTTCCGTGTTCAGACCCATTGGCTCCACAAAAAGCTGATGGCGTTTTTTATCCGTAAAGGTCATGACCTTGGTTTCTATGCTCGGACAGTATCTGGGGCCGATACCCTCTATTACGCCGGAATAAATAGGGCTTCTGTCAAGATTTGCACGGATTATTTCGTGAGTCTTTTCGTTTGTGTATGTGAGATAGCAGACAGCCTCGTTCCTCGGCTTCATAACGGTTGAAAAGGAAAACGGCTCAATTTCGCTGTCGCCGGGCTGAAGCTCCATCTTGTCAAAGTCGACAGTTCTAGAATTGACTCTTGGGGGAGTACCGGTTTTGAATCTTCTCATTTCAAGACCGAGTTCCTTAAGACGCGGAGCGAGAGAAACGGCGGGTGCAAGTCCGTCGGGACCGGATGAACGTATCAGCTCGCCTATGATGGTCCTTCCGTCAAGGTATGTACCCGTTGCAACCACTACTGCCTTGCATGAGTAGACTGCTCCGGTGTGTGTGGTGACGGATACAACTTTTCCGTCTTCAACACCAATGTCCGTAACCTCCGCCTGCTTGACCCTAAGATTATCCTGAAGCTCCAGGGTGTGCTTCATTATTTCCTGATATTTGCGCCTGTCCGCCTGTGCCCGCAGGGAATGTACGGCGGGACCTTTTCCCAGATTAAGCATTCTGTACTGAATGCATGCCTTGTCAGCAGCCTTTGCCATCTCGCCGCCGAGAGCATCAAGTTCACGGACAAGATGTCCCTTGCCGGTTCCTCCTATTGCGGGATTGCACGGCATGTTGCCTACACTGTCAAGATTTACCGTGAAACAGATGGTATCCATTCCTAGGCGCGCAGAAGCAAGGGCAGCCTCGATTCCGGCATGTCCAGCTCCGATTACTGCAATATCACATTTTCCAGCATCAAATAGTCTCATAACCTAATTATTATAGCAGATTTCACCCGCTTTACAATTTATTAAATAGGAATTTCCGAATAAGATTCTGTGTTGTAAATAGATATGAGACATTTTTCTTAAAAAATAAAATGCCTTAGTA
>R27__coassemble_454_pt1 | contig 26425 bp, 22 predicted proteins | sample R27__metabat2_high_PE_050 | metagenome-assembled genome bin R27 | reverse complement strand
GTGTAGATATCCTTAAAAACATAAACAAAAAAAAAAATAGCTCAGCACCTTATTCATCCACAGCGCCTTCACAGAAACCTTCTTCCTCTTCTCCTTCCTCTCAGCCTGATGCCGGTTCTGCCGGAAACCTGGGTGGTCAGGCGGCGGACGGGGAATATCTGCTTGTTACCGGAGCTGATACTGACATGAGCTATCAGTTTGCATGCGATATGCAGGAAGTGCTCGGAGACAAGCTCGGAATGAGTATCGTGCCCGCCTACACTTCACTCTACGAATATGACACAAATATCATTCTGGTCACATACGGCGATGCTGCCATGGGAATAACGACTGTGGATGTGCTGCATGACGCCATATACGGAGAGGGAGTTTTTGAAGGTGCTACGCACGAAAATCTCCGCGCCATGTGCCGTATATATCCGGTTTCTATTGTAGCATACACATTCGATGACACTGTTCAGTCCTTTTCAGATATGAAGGGGTGCAGAGTGCTTGTCGGCAAGAAGGGCGGAGAGATTGACCGCATGGCGCAGCTCATTTTTGAAGCTGAAGGCGTCAAGCCCTCCGATTACGATATAATCTATGACGAGGATATTGATCCGGTTGAAGCGGTGTTATGCGGAGAAGTGGAAATCGCGTTTAAAATGGTTCCTTTGGGACATGAACTGGACGGAGCCGGAGAAGCAGCTCTGGCTGTAGTTCCGTATAAAAGCAAAACAGTAGAATATATCCAGACAAACAATCGGTGCTGGAGCGGACAGTGTGCATTTACCGACTCGTACGGCAGAGAGATTGCGGCGCCGTCAACCGATGCGGTGCTGTTCTGCGATGAAAACTTCTATATACCGGAATTTTCGATGGCAGCGAGTCTTCACGAATTTTCCGAAGAATTCAGTAGGTGTTCGGATCTCGCGTTCTGGCTGGAAAATCTTGATTATATGGGAACAGCGTATCTGCCGTATCATGAGATGGAGTACAACTACTACTATAATCAGGGGATAAGGCCTTTCTATCAGCTGGAGGAAGCGCGCTGAGGCATAATACTATCCGATTATAAAGGTAATCTTAATAGAACGGGGGTGCGGATATGGCGCACGAAGTGTTCATAAGCTACTGCGAGCGCGACAGGCAGCTCGCCGAGACGACCTGCGCAAAGCTTGAGTCATGCTCGATTCCGTGCTTCCTTGCCTCACGTGACATGAGAAGCGGTGCCGATGCCGCCCTTGCCGAAAACTGGGCAATTAAAAACTCGAGGATTATGGTCGTCATCTTCACCGACACGGCCAACAATTCACCTAAAATCGCAAGACAGCTGCAGACTGCCATGGACAGCGGCCTCACCATCTTCCCTCTGAAGATGACGTCTATGCCGCTTTCAGACACCATGCAGTTCTACCTTTCGACTGTCCACTGGCTGGACGGCGTGGGGCAGAATCTGAGCGCCTGTCTGAACCTTCTGACCGTTGAGTGCCAGAAGATACGATACGGCGAAAATACTAAGCCGAAAAAGGCTTTTTCAGACACTAAAAGCACGATGAACACCATAAAGCGCGGCGGCAAAAAGATTCTCAGCGCTATTTATGTGCTGATGTTCCTGATCGGCATATTCTATGTGCTTATTCTGCTGTCAGATATCGGGAACAACAGCGTGGACACACTTCCCATAAGCCTTGTGACGGCGGCTCTTATCTTCCCGCTTGCGCACTCTCTTGCTCAGCTGAACGAAAAGTACCGCTCCTTCAGCGAAAAGCTCTGGCATCCGGTGCTGGTAGTCGATACTTTGCTTCTCATAGCGGCATTGTTTGGATTCACCGTTCCGAGAGTGTTACATCCCATGGAGGTTACATACGTCTCCGATGAACAGACCGCAAACAGCCTCAACGGCGGCTACGCCGCATCCTATGGAGAGCTTGTATATTACTTCGGAAACGATGATGGGGAAGGCCTTTACGTCATATCGCGCAGGGGCTTTGAAGAGGGAGAGACCGGAACAAAGCTTCTGGACGGCAGAATTGAAAACATTTGCGCTGCAGACGGTATAGTCTTTTTCAATAAATACACCGGCAGCCAGAAATATCTCTACAGATTCGATCCCGGAAACGGAGAACTGAAAAAACTGTCAGAATACGTGACAGGTATGACCATACCTCAGGAGGGGTTTATCCTCTTCATGAGCGACGTGAGCGACCCGACTTTAAGGTATATAACCACTGACGGTAAAAGGGCGTCCGACTATAACAGATGCTTCGGCTCATCAAGCTATGTCATATTCAACGGCATGGTATACTTTCTGGAGAAGAACGGCTACGTCTGTTACCACGAGGGAAAGGTAGACCCGGCATCAGTGACAACGTCGCCTGTTTTCGCCGGTGACTATCTCACGGTACTGAACGGCCACTTCTATCTTTCGGGAACGGGCAGCCTTGGCGGAATCGCCCGTATTGACATCGACGGCAAGACAGCCACTCTTGTAAGCAAAGTAGGATCTTCACAGATGGTTATATCCGACGGCTGGGTATATTATATCGGGGCAAACGACGGTAAAATCCACAGCTTTGAAGAGCTTACGGGCATAGAGGGTATCTGCACAGACGGGATAATCCGGGGCGAACAGAAGACGTTTACCAATATCAATATCATCGGAGATACACTGTATATCCGCTCAAGCGACGGTGAATTTTATAGAGTATCAGTCTCTTCACTTCAAAACGGAGCCGACACTGCCGCATAAAACTTAAGTAACAGCCGGGAGGTGCTTCCTTGGCGCACGACGTCTTTATAAGCTGCTGCGAGAAGGACAGGCAGATTGCCTATCTTACATGCAGAAAGCTTGAAGAAAACGGAATATCGTGCTACCTGGCCTCGAGAGATTCGGTGCCGGGGACGGATGGCGCACTTTCGGAAGACTTCGCGATACAAAGCGCAAAGATTATGGTCGTAATATTCACGGAAACGGCCAACAATTCGCCCAAAATTGCAGGGCAGCTGTCAAAGGCGGTGCCGAACAACCTTACCATCTTTCCTCTTAAGCTGACGCAGTCGCCTTTAAGTGACTCCATGCAGTTTTACCTCTCCACCGTGCACTGGCTGGAGGGGGAAAAGGAAAACCTTGACGTAAGTCTCAATGTTCTGGTTATGGAGTGCCGAGCCATTCTGTCAGGCGGGGAAAACGACAAAACGGCGAAAAAGGGCCGCAGGGAAGACGGCTCTTCTGGGAGAGGCAAAAAGCGCGGCGCAAAAAGAGTACTGAGCGTACTGTATATTGCAATGTTTCTTTTAGGCGTGTTCTATCTCTTCATAACTCTGGCGGATGCGGGGGGCAGAAACAAAGACCTCGCAAGTGACATCGTTCTGGTGGCGATACTTGTTTTTCCGTTTCTGCACTCTCTGTCCAAGATTAACGAGAAATATAACCGCCTGACATCAAAGCTTAAATATCCGCTCCTCATAATTGAAGTGGTTCTTATAGTGGTATTTATTGTGCTGGCCGTTATTTCGGGCAATACAAATTTAATTGAAATTACTGAGGTTGATGACGAGCAGACGGCAAACAGCCTCAACGGCGGATATGTCACCGTCTGCGGAGATACCGTATACTATTCCGGTTCATCCGACGGAGAGGGACTGTTTGAGGTTTCACTTGAAGGCTTCAAAAACGGAGAAACAGGCGTAAAGATTCTTGACGGAAAAATCGCGCATATATGCTTTTCGGATGGGGTGTTGTTTTTTACCAAGTCCACGGATACAGCGGATAATCACCTTTTTAGATACGACCCTGAAAGCCAGCTGCTTGAGAAGGTGCATGATGCCAAGGTCAGCCAGACCTTAGCACAGACCGGATTCATTCTTTATGAAAACTGCTCCTCGAAAAATCTCGGTGATGTCAGGTACATTCTTTCCGACGGCAGCTATTCGGATCAGATCGGCTACCAGCTATCCGTGAAAAATATCCTTGTCTACGACGGCAAAGTGTATCTGCGCAACAGATCCGGGCAAATAACATATCAGTCACCTGTAAAGCACCCGGAAGATGTTACAAACTGCCCCAATGTATTTGCGGACAGCTTCACCGCCCTCAACGGATGTTTTTATCTCATGCATGCGCACGAAGGCGGTATAGAGGTGCTTGACACACAGTCGTTTGAGATAACACCAATCTGCGATATCGCCGCATCACAGATGGTATACTACGGCGGCAGAATATATTTCCTCGGTACCGGCGACGGAAAGCTCTACTCAATGGATGAAGTTACAGGAGACAATCTCATCGCGCACGATGAGGAAGGTCTCTACGAAAGCATTATTGAAAGCGATATCTTTTATACAGATTTGAATATAGCAGACGATACGCTCTATCTGCACAGCTACTTAGGCTCATTTATGAGAATACCAATATCCTCGCTCCAGGGCGCGGAAATAACGGACAAGGCAGGCTGATTATATGGCACACGACGTATTTGTGAGCTTCTCGTCGGCGAACAAGAACTACGCCGATGAAGTGGTAAGAAGACTTGAACAAAGAGGCATACGCTGCTGGTATGCCGACAGGGACATACCCTCCGGCGCCGACTGGGCCGGCTCAATCATCGCGGCAATCCGGCAGTGCAGGATACTCGTGCTTGTGTTTACGGACGAGTCAAACGCATCCCAGCAGGTTCTCAGGGAGGCAAGCAATGCCGTGAGCCAGGGCAAGGCCATAGTCGCCTTTTCCCTCACAAAGTCAAAGCCCAGCTCATCGCTTCAGTATTTCCTCGCCTCATCGCACTGGGTGGATGCGTGGAGCATGAACATAGAAAAGGCATTCTCGCAGCTTGAAATGAAATGCGAGATGATACTAAACGGCACACTTCCCGTAAGCGCATCGTCCGGACCGTCCGTCCGCTCGTTCTCGGACGGCTCTGCCAAGTCAGTGCTCAGACGCACCGGAAGGGCAGTTCTCGGCGTTATACTCTTCTTTTTGATGGTAGTCGGATTTTTCATGACTGTGGCGCTCGGAAGTGCCGAGACGGTCAACGAAAGACTGGACTACTTTATGGGAGGCATTGCGCTTATCATCCCGTTCCTCGGCTTTGTGTTCGGACCAAAGCTTAAGAGAAAGTTCAACATGAAATCAGCCGTAATAACGCCCACCACGATAGCCATGGGCGCGATGATTGCCCTCTACCTGATACTTCTTATTCTCATCAAGATAATGGGCTACTGACAGACCCGCGGCAAAACCACGGACGCAGATTATTTAGTTTACATACACGACAGGAGAAAAAAACATGGCGGAAAAGAAAAAATCCATGATAACCCTTGCCGAAAAGCTGGGCTTCATGACATTCTCGACATCTACCAACATCGTCTTCAACTTCAAAAGCCTCTACTACCTGATCTTCCTTACAAACGTTCTGAAGATTCCGGTTCTGACGGCCGGCACCATACTCACCCTCGGCACCGTCTGGGATGCTGTAAACGACCCGCTCATAGGCCTTTACACCGCAAACCACCGCTTCAAAAACGGCGAGAGGATAAGACCCTACGCACTCTGGTGCGCAGTGCCCTGGGCAATTACGATAGTGCTTCTTTTCTGCGACTTCAACACGCCGCAGACACTTACCGTCATTCTCTGCCTTATCATCTACTTCGTGTTCGAGGCGCTTTACACATTTCTCTGCATGCCGTACAACTCCATGGCATCTCTCGCCTCCAACATCGATGACGACCGCAAGGCAATCAACGCCTTCCGCTCACTCGGCGGCTGCTTCGGCTCGGGCATAGGCGCTGTCGCGGTAACTCCGCTCGTCAAGGCCTTCGGCGGACTTCAGGGCGAAAACGCAATCATCGGAAAGGACGATGCGAAGGCGCTTTTCCTCACGGCATGCGTCATGGGCATCATCTGCATCATAGGCTGCCTTGCCCACTACTTCACAACCCGTGAGAGGGTAAAGCCCATTGAGGAAAACGAGGATAAACTCACAATGGTCCAGGCATATAAAATGCTCTTCAAGTGCAAATCCTGGGTCTACAACATGTGCTACATCATCTGCTACGGCATAACCACAGCCCTCGTCATGGGCTCAATCAACTACTATGCCGCATATATTCTCGGCTCATCTGCCGCCGCAACGCCGATTCTCGCGGTATATCTGCTTGTCTCCATACTTCTGTCAATCCTGACGCCGATGATCGACGGCAAGGTCGGCAGGAAAAAGTGCATGATACTCGGAGCCGCCGTACAGATTATTGGTATGATTCCCTTCCTCATTAACCCCTACTCGATAGTAAGCATTTATATAGATGCCGTGGCTCTTGCCACCGGATGCACGATAACCTTCGTCATGTTCAACACCAACCGCAACAACATCGCCGACATAGTCGAGTGGCAGAGCGGAAGGAGAATGGACTCCATGGTCGCGGCGGGAGACAATCTGGCATCAAAGCTTGCCGAAGCTCTGGCTGTACAGCTCATGGCTCTTGCACTTGCAAAGGCCGGATTTGACGAGTCTCTTCTTCTCAACCAGACCGCGGCAACCAGAAGCACCATCTGCGCGCTTCTCGGCTGGGTCCCGTTCCTTGTCACAGTGCTGATGCTCTTCATCCTCTTTAAGATGGACATCGTGAAGGAATACCGTGAGGCAAAGCCGGATCCGGGCGAATAAGCAAGTCCGGCGGCAGCAGGACCATCCGTGAAATGAATATAAAAGAACCGGGGAAACATCCCCGGTAATGCCAAAGCTCCGGAATCAGATCCGGAGCTTTAATTATGCAGTTTTTTATTCTACTGAATATAGATTATCGAGGTCTGGCGGAACGCGTCTGCAATGTTGACGCAGGCAGAGTAGACAAGCCCTATGCAGTATATGTACACGACTACGTTTATGTTGCCGCACATCACCAGGCACAGAATCCCCGTAATAATATCAAAAATGCCAAGAGAGAGCTTGAGACGCCATCTGCCCTGGTTTTTCCTTGATTCAAGCGAGCGCATCACGTTTATTACTCCAATGAACAGGCTGTAGATTACAACATATAGAATGACGAACAGATGGGGGATGTCGTCAAGGGAGAATATGAAAAGACCGAGGTCGAGAAGAATAATGCCCTTGTAAAGGTTTATCTTCCCGCCCACCATGTGTCTTGCCATGGAGAAGTAGTAGATAATCGTGCGAAGGCCGTTGACAAGCAGCGAAAAGCTCAGTATCGCCGCGGCAATGTAGAATCCCTCCGCCGGGTGCAGGAACATTATGACGGCAAACACAAGCAGAACAACGCCGTTTATAAAGCTTTTAATTTTCTGTATACGGGTCATTTCTTCACCTCGCGTTCTATGTACGAGACAAGGGAGCGGAAGTCGCGGATGCCTTTAAAGCCGGACTTTGAGTAGTCGACGGAGAATCCGGCAAGGAGATTTCCCGAACTGAAGATCTTGTTCGTAACCATGCTCTTCTGCGCCATTGCCGAGACGAAATACTTTCCGAGAAACGTACTGTCTTTGGCACCGTCTTGTGCGTCTTTATACTCGTCGCGGTACTTTTTGTCGTCGTAGTCCTCTATTTCAACGCCCGAAAGCTTTTTTGCGAAGGCTTTCCACTCATCGCAGGTGTTTCTCTTTCTGGTTCTCAGGATTGTTTCTATCTCTTCTTTGTACGGCTCAACGTCTTCAAACGCATAGACATCCTTTTCAAATCTGACTCCGTCTTTCAGGCACTTGAGCGCATATACCATCTGGCAGAAGGCATGATAGTAATCAGAGGGGTTGTCCTTTACAATTTCCTCGTACTGTCCCCAGGCGGGAAGATACCTGTATCTGGCATAGCTGTAGTCCGGGAAATGGCCGGCCCTTCCGTGGCCGAGGTTCATAATCGTATACTCTGACGCCTGATAGAGGCTGTTGGTGTATTTTCCCTGGTCAACATCGTCGGGCGAACTTGCGCTGTGGCGGAACACAATCTGACGCTCGGTGCCGTTCTCCATCTTCTCATAGAAATAGTAGTCGGTGTTGTTTATTACCATGGAGGGTGTTCCGGCAAAATACGCATGTGCCCAGGTGTCGGAGAGTATGTGCATGGCAATACCGGCTGCCTGGAGGGATTTTCCCTGAGCAAGGTTAACCGTTTCTTCAAGAAGCTCACTGTTCGGACCGCAGATAAGGCGGTAGCGGTTTTTGTACGCCTTCGACGCTCTTGGGGTCACGGCATACAGATCGCGGGGCAGGAAGTGGAATGATGACCAAATTCTCGTAATGTCCTGAAGCCCGGTAATACCCAGGCGGGCATCCATCAGCTCCAGCTGAAGCTGGGTCGTGGCGGCGGAGGACGGGCCTCCTACGGCTTTGAGAAGGGTTCTTGAGCAGTCATCGGTAAACTGGTCGGAATAGCAGATGTCCATGGCATCTTCATGGCTGTAGCCGGCAATAACGGCGGCACAGTATGCTGCATAGTAGTGAAAATCTTTCTGCATCTCACTTCACCTCCGCATTTTTCCGGAGCAGCTTGACCCGTACAGCGCTGTATAGCATCTCAATGCTTGTAATAAGAGATGTGGTCTCGACTATAAGTCCCGAAACGGCATCATATACTGCGGATACACTGGATGTGCCCGAAAAGATGTCCCTGCAGTATGTCACGAAGCTCAGCACGCCCGCCGGCACGAAAAGCACGGCTGCTGCGATGACATAGAATAGACCCCGTGTTTTGCCCTTGCCTTCGTTTACCGCGTCAAGTCCGACTTTAAGACGTATGGCAATGTCCGCGGCAAGAATAAATATCAGCATTGCTATCGTCAGCTTCTCAACAAACGGGTCCTGGACGTTGATTCCGACTTTTTCAAGATAATTGTCCACAAAGGCGAAGCTGAGAAGCGTACGGATAATGCTCCACAGACCGAAGACTATTACTCCCATGCCTGTGATTCTCAGTGTGTCGCTGTATCTTCTTAATGTGCTTTCCAAGGTTAACACTTCCGTTTATAAATGTATTTAATAATCAGCCAAGGCCGACCCTGGCTTCGCCGAGCCACTGTATGGCCGGATTCTTTTTAAGAAGGAAGTTCGTGAAAAAGGTCGCATCTTCAGCGCCCATCGAACATGTGCCGAATACGGTGCCGTCCTTTAGCTTCATGGATATGTTGCTGCGGTCGGTTATCTCCACCGAGCCGTTATCGTATACCGTGAGCGGAGTCTGCATGACGGCTGCAACATGAATGGCATTTCTGTCGCTGTTGTTGCGGAAGGCGCACAGTGTGGCTATATCCGCGTATCTTACGGCTATGCCGGGATCGTCAAGAAAGAATGCCTCGCCGCCGTCGTAGAGATTGAAGCGGGTGTTGAGGATGGACGCAGATGTATAAACGGGGGATGAGAGGTCTATCTTTGAAAGAAGCTCTTTTCCGCCCGCGGAGGCGTAATAATTAACCGTTTTTCTAAGTCCCTGATTCTTCAGATACAGAAGAATGCAGCAGAAAAGGCTCCCGAAAAGCGCCAGAAGCGGAATGGGAATCAGGAAAAATCCCTTGCCGGTCTTATTCTGTACTATGGTAAGGACTATAAGCGCGACTATCGACACGGCTATCACCGCAACGAGGATTCTCGCCTTCTTTTTAAGATCTTCAATTCTTGAGTTAACATTATTGTTCATATGCTGTTACCCCCTGCTTTTTTCATGCTGATTATATCACAACGCAAATCAATCTTATACAGATAAAATGCAGTGTTTTCTAGAGGATGTATTCAGCCTCTCTTCTTGTTTTGCATATCTTTTTCAGTGCCGCGCCGCACATAATTTTGGGTACAATAGGAATCCTCCTCGCCGAAACGGGGCAGATTCTTACACAGTGCATGCAGCTTATGCACCTGCCGGTGTCCGTTTTCCGCGGATTATCCGCGGGTATCGCCTTTGCCGGACACTCATCTGCGCACTTCATGCACGAGGTGCATTTTCTCGACGCCGAGGGCTTCAGCGGTATCCCGTCAAATTCTCTGTACGGCTCGTTTCCGGGTATGGTTACGGCGCAGGGCTTATCCGCGCTGCGAAGCTTTTTCTCAAGCTCCGCTCTGAACTTTACGGCAGAGGCGGTATCCTTTTCATCCGGCCTTGATGAGGCAATCGCGGGCGAAACGCTGTGCGGTGCTATGAACGAGGCACAGGCAACGGGAATGAAGTGCCGCTCCTTTGCAAGGTTTCCCATCTCAAGGCCGGCATCATCCACTGCACGGTTTCCGTAGACAGGCATGATGAGACAGGGCGTGCCGTGTCCCGTAATGTGTTCCATTCTCTCGTATACGGGGCCGGGGATGCGTCCGCCGTATACAGGCACGGCGAATACAGCCAGGGCATCGCCTGCAATGTCCAGCTCTTTTGCGGAGCTCAGAATATCCACGTACTGAGCCTCAAGTCCGAAAAGACCGTCCATGAGCTCAACGCACTTTTTCGTTCCGCCAGCCGGGCTGAAATAGATGAGGTACAGATGGTTAATCTTCATTATTCAGAGACCTTTCCGCCTGGGTGAACAGTTCATTCAGTATCTGGCAGGCATCTTCTCCGCATCCGCGGGATATAAGCTCCAGTATTTCAAGGGAGGTTTCAATCATTTCGCCTTCACCCCAGAAATCCGTAATCAGCCGCCACAGCTGCACGCAGTTTTCACCGAATGAGCTTAAGACAACGGGAAAGACGGTATTTCCGCATCTGAGGACTATTTCGCTGTGAAAATCGCCGAGACAGTGGGCAAAGCCGCCGCCTGATGCCGCCTTCAGCTTTTCAAAGAGATCTTTTAGAGAAGAAAGAGCAGCATCGTCCGCCTTTTCAGCCATACGCATGACGGATGCGGACTCAACGGCACATAAAAGCTCCATTGCCGAGCGCACCGATGAGGGACTGCTTAAATCCTCAAGACTGCATCTGAGCGAATCTTCGGCGATGTTTTCGCCCCTTTTCGTACAGTCGGCGACATAAAGGCCCGAGCGGGGCCTTATTTCAATAAGTCCCGCGGCGCCGAGGTCCTCTATGGCGAGGTGCACGATGGAGCGGCTGACGCCCATCTTTTCGGCCATCTCACGCTCGCTCGGAAGCTTCTGGCCCGTTTTCAGTTCGCCCGAGAGTATATTCTCCGCTATGGCGTCCTTTATTTTCTTTCTTATTGTATCGCTCACAGTCTCACACCTTTTTTCTTGCTGTCATATACCTTGTTGAGAATGGGTCTTACAACGTAGTACAAAAGCTTGTTATCCAGATTGAACCAGTATACGGCCACCGAACCGAGAAAGATTGCAAACAGAATTCCTGTCAGTTTAAAGATTTTTTTCATATCCCTCACCAGCCTTCGCTGTCATCATAGTCCAGAAGTGTGGCATCAAGAGGCTCTTCGCGCAGTACCGCCGTCATGTAGTCGTTCACCTGGCGTCGAAACTCGTTTCTGTTAATCGTCCTGCAGTCGAAAAGATCGTGCTGAAGGGTTATAAGATGCCTGTCCGGATGCATCTTTGCCTGGTCGTTTATGATTCCGCTCATGCCTAAAGCACCCTTGCAGGTGATGTCATCGTACATGATTATGATGTCGCAGTTGAATTTCTCGCTCTCGTCCCAGAACTCGAGCATATGCTCGTAGCCTCCGGTAAGATGGCGGCGCATTATGGATTTTTCATAGTTTTTTGCGATGCCGAGCATTGTGGACTCATATGTGGAGGTATCTATTATGACGTTGCCGTCGAATGAGTCCATTGCCATAATCTGAAGAATGCCCCAGCAGTTGTAAAGCCAGTTGGCAAACTGTGCGTAAAAGCAGGCCGGAGCTCCCCAGGTGAGCGCCCTGTGGCGCGTCTTCGGGAAGGCGTTGATCTTTTCGCGGTATGTCTTCTCGGCGAGAGCAAGCACCTTCTTCTGCGTCTTCACGACTTCCGGATTGCTTCCGCCCGAGAAGGTATAGTAAAAGACATGAAACAGATTGAAGGCCTGGGCGGCGTATATGGTATAGGGCGTTGAGGCAAACTCCCAGGCGGCAAACTCGTTTTCAACCTCGGCGTTGTGCTTTTTCATGCCCTCGATGAGGGCATTTTTATCAAAGTGCTCTCCCGTGACGGACTCGACGAAGGCAGCAAGCTTTTCAAGACGCTCCACGGCGTATGCGTCCGTGCTCTCGTCCTCCCAGCGCATCGGCATGCACACGGCAAGAGAGGGGATATCCAGTATCCTGTCTACAAGCTGGCTGTTCATGGTAGATGAGTCGCAGGGCATGTTGTTCATGATGAGGCAGGCACCGTTTTTCGGAAAATCGTCATTTAAGGCGATACCCGCGGTTGTTGCCGACAGACGGCACGAATCGGCCGGAAGGCCGGCCTTTTCCATAATATCCAGATAGTACGGGGCAAGCCTCTGGTCCTGGAAGCAGCCGAGAAGCCCCTGAAATGCCTCAAATGTAAGGGGAGTCAGGGCAGGGAAACCTGCCAGTATGTCTCCGGGCATTGTCTGCTCGAAAAGAACCTGCCTGCCTGCCGCCTCGTTCTCACCGAAGCGCCTGTCGCCCTCGAGCATTGCACCTATCTGGGCGGTTGCGCCTCTCATTACGGTATGCATCTGCATGTGCGCGGCCTCAAGTGCCGGTCCGCGCAGACCCTCAACCGCACGGTCAACCATGGCCAGGGATGCAAGATATGACCCGAACCAGCGGTACTCAAGCATTCCCTTTGCAAGTCTCACCGGCATTTTTGCCATGAAAGTGCCGAATATGCCCATGTTTACAACCCACTGTCTGTAGTCGTACCAGGTATCGGACAGCCCGCGCCATTCGCGGTGTTTCGCTATATCCGTCTTGTCGTAGAAACGGTCTCTCTGGCCCTTCCCGCAAGAATTTTTGTTAAGGAATGAAAGCTTCATACTGCGCCTCCTTCCTGAATTTTCTTTATCTCAAGGCTCTCTATGAAGGCCTGAAAACGTGTTCTGAGCTGTCCCGCGGTGGAGAGGGAATACTCCTTTTCAATACCTATTGCCGGAATACCCATCTCGTTATTGAGAACATCCACTCCCATTATGCGCTCATAGCTCCAGAACTCGCAGAATTTCATCTGCATGTAGATAACGCCGTCTGCCCTGTATTGTTCCACCAGCGAGCGTATATACTCCCTTCTTCCGTCGCCGTGGCTGCGGTTCATGAATCTTGCGCACTGGCAGGAAAGAAGATAATGCCGCGCAACTGCCCCGAGGGCGGATTCGCCTTCGCGTATTTCAATCTCCTCACGTCCCGGAAGCGAGCCGTAGCAGTAGCGGTCCGCGGCAACATAGGCGCCGCAGGACTCAAGCAGCTTTGTGAATTCCGGATCGTCGTTTTCGGAGCCTGCAAGTACTATTCTGGCTCTCCAGGAGGGGACGGGATCTGTCTTTCTTCTTTTAATCTCGTCAAGAGTCTCTTTCAGTTTATCTATTATTAGATACTGCGGGCAGCACTGGCTTACAAGGGATATGACATGGAATTCATAGCCTGTGACGGGAGGATTGTCAAGCTTTCTGAAACTGCCTATTTCCGTAATGATACGGCATATTTCGTTGTGCTCTTCTATGGCCGTTTTAAGCGCATTTTCGGAGACATCCACAGCGTAAACATCATGAAGGGGCTTGAGTATAAACTTCTCAAGCTGGCCTTTATAGTGCTCAACTGAAGCCTCATCCGTATCAAAGGGCACATCCATCATGGAAAGAAAGAAACCGGGCTTGTTTTTTACAAGATCAAGCATTTCGAAATGCTCGTGGCTCCTGTGCATCATCTGGCAGGTCTCTCCGGAAATGAGTGCTGAAAGGAAGGAATATCCTCCCTCAACACCTCTTTCAAGGACGCTTCTTGAAAAAGGACAGGTTTTGTTCGTCATATAATATGTCGCTATATCCGTACTTTCCGTACCGGGGGCGCGGAGTCTTACGGAAAAGCAGCCCGGCAGGTTCAGAAGCACTTCCGGAATGAAGTAGCAGGTGTAGCCGAGAGCGTGTCTTCCGTCTTCAACGGCTTTCATAACAAGCTCGTTGCCGGCATCGCGAAGAAGATTTTCAAAGTAGGAGAGGTGCTTTAAATCTTTCAATTTTTGGCCTCCTTTATACTGGTTTAACCAGATATGCTTCAAGATTAGCAGATATATATAATAATGTCAATATAAAAGGGATGCTGCTCCGGACAGAAAATATGCACTTTTTCGCCGGGATAAATGCATAAAAAATCAGGGCACGGAAGAATCCGCACCCTGAAAATACACGGGATATCGAGTTTACATAATTAATTTCTTTGCTGTTTTCCTGAGCCAGAGCCCGGTGAGAAGTATGCCTAAAACACGCGCAATGTTATACAGATTGTAAGCCAGTACGCTGATAAGGGGACGGCGCATTTCCGGCGTGTAATAGAAGTTGAAATATGAGAAAATCACAATGCCGATCAAACAGAATACGAAGGGCAAAAACCAGATTTTCATCGCAGCTTTTCTGCCGTTTTTTGCCGCAAGCAGAAGGGCACCGAGAACAGCATATCCCACGCCTGCAAACATGCAGGATACATGAATCATAATCCGGTCGGTTCGGCTCACATTATGTACGAGATATATAATATGGCCTGTAATAAGAACTGCCGACATAAGGAAAAACAATATCGCCATTGTCTGTTTTGCCTTGCCGGATTTTATCAGCAAAAGCACGCCTGCAGCCAAAAATACTATAGCAGCTGTCAGTTCAAGTATTATGCTTAATACCGGAAGATGAAACCCTGCCCCTATGAATGTAATCAGACTCCTCATTCCGCAGATTAAAAACATTATACTGGCAGAGCGGCTAAGGCCGTTGTCCCTTTGCTTTTATTCTGGTTCAGGGGGTATGCGCTGCGGCGGTCTGTTGATATACAGCCGGCTTTGCAGGGGTATCTCCGCACAGAGATGCGCCGCACTCGGTGCAGAACTTTATTCCGTCACGGATCTGCCCTGCCGCATTTAGGGCAGAAACTCATGGTAAAAAACACCCTGTTTAGCCGGTAGATATAAGGGAAAAATCAGATGGGTGTACCGGTTGTACACAGCACCAAAAGTTTACATAACATCATACGGATCTTTTGCTGTATTCCAGAGGCCGGCGACTAAAACGCTTGCATCTTTTATGAGATCCGGAAGGGTATTATTCAAAACAGTTAACGGGTGCAGATGTGCAGCTGCGCCGGCGAAATAGTTGTTGAAATACGTATAAATAACAGTTCCGAGAAAAGCCAGAATTGCCGGTACGTACCAAACTTTGTTCACACTCTTTTTGCCCTTTTTCGAGGCAAGCATGAATACTCCAAGAAGAACATATCCAAGAGCGTCAAGAATGCCGGATAAGCGAATCATGATCAGAGAGGTTTTTTTGGAGCCTGTAAGGTAGTACAGGTTATATACCAGAATGAGTATGCCGGCGGCTAATATCAGGATGGCGACTATTCTCTTTTTGTCAAATTTCAGCAGTAACAGAATACCGGCAGCGATAAGAATGAGGGAATTTGTCAGTATACACAGGTAAATGAAGTTGAGACTGAAAGCATTTGACAGCATAGTGAAAGTCGATCTGGCTCCGCCCAGCAGGAAGAGTATTCCTGCAATAATGGCAAAGATGCTGTACTTGGAAATGAAGTCTTCTGATGCCAGGGACTGAACGGGTGCCTGCGGTGCGCTGACATAAGACGGCTGGGCGGGTTTTGACGGAATACTTCCGTCAATCGATGCGCCGCAGCTGGTGCAGAACTTAAGCCCATCGGGAAGTTTTGTGCCGCATTTAGGACAGAAACTCATAGTGTATGCCTCCTTCAGTTTTTTTATTTATTTTAAACCTGATAAAAGTATTGCTCACCTGTAACGGCGGAAACTGCCTGCATTAAAGATGGCCTGCGAAGTGTCACGGCACCATACTCCGCAGAACAGAAAGGCTGCTATTACCTCAAGATGATTCAAGACAGAGTTGAGATAGCTGCTAAATGATGCGTTAAATCCGGAGCGATAAATCAGATACAGAACCATTGAGACAAATGCCGCGGCAGACGGTGCGCACCAGAATCTTTCGTCAAATCCGTTTTTCAGCCGGTCTGACAGAAGAACAAGCCCGAGAAGTGCGTAGCCGATTCCTCTTACAATATAGGCAATATCCAAAAGAACGCGGCTTCCGTCTGAGCGCAGAGTGCTGGAAAGAAGCACCGAATACAATACGATGGTTGCTGCAGCTGAGACGAACATGCAGATTGCAAGTATCAGCCTTTTCTTGTGATAATCCATTTTCACGACCAGCAGAACGGTAAATGTCAGCAGGGCAAGCGAAAGGATAATCAGATATGGCCTGTACGTATACCCAGTGCGGAAGCAGCTGATTACTGAATAAACCGAGATGATTAGGAACAGTATTGCGCAGAAAAAGAAAACCTTGGGGTTTGAATAGGGAATCAGGACTTTGTCCTGCTGTCTGACGTACGGGCCCGGAGGGGCTGCGTTATATGAAGAAAAATCAGGGGACAAACGTGTTCCGCAGTATCTGCAGAAGCTGGCTCCGGTGCTCATCTGCGCACCGCATTTGGGACAGAAACTCATGATAGTAAACTCCGTAATTGTTTATAATCCAAGTATATTTTATCGTCCTCGAGATATCAACAGAAAATATGCGCGTGCAGGGGAATCGCACTTTCTTTTTCAACGCATATGTGATATAATTGTTGCAGATACTTAATCTGCATTTTCCGGAGGCTTATGGAGGAAAACGGGGGAAAACAGTATATCGCAATTGACCTGAAGTCATTTTACGCATCCGTCGAGTGTGTATCGAGGGGGCTTGACCCGCTTACGACAAATCTCGTGGTTGCGGATGAGTCAAGGACCGAAAAGACCATTTGTCTTGCGGTGTCACCCTCGCTAAAGGCCTACGGTATTTCCGGAAGGGCGCGTCTTTACGAGGTTGTAAGGACCATTGAGCAGGCCAACCGCGAAAGGGAGAAGAAGGCGCCCGGCCATAAGCTCACGGTGACGTCCGTCAGCAGCGAGGAGCTCGCAGTTGAGCCAAAACTCAAGATAGACTATATCGCTGCGCCTCCGAGGATGGCAAAGTATGTCGAGGTAAGCACGAAGGTTGTGGATGTTTATCTCAGGTACATCGCGCCGGAGGACATACATGTCTACAGCATAGACGAGGTTTTTATAGACGCGACAATGTACCTCAAAACCTACAACATGACGGCAAGAGAGCTCGCCATGACCATGATAAGGGAGGTCCTTAAAAAAACCGGAATCACCGCAACCGCCGGAATAGGAACCAACCTTTATCTGAGCAAAATCGCTATGGACATAGTTGCCAAGAAAATGCCGCCGGACGAGGACGGAGTTCGTATAGCCGAGCTTGACGAGATGAGCTACAGAAAGATACTGTGGGACCATAGGCCCCTTACGGATTTCTGGCGTGTAGGACGCGGAATCTCGGCAAAGCTTGAAAAGAACAATATCTTCACCATGGGGGATATTGCGCTTTTATCCACATACAACGAGGACCTCCTCTACAATCTTTTCGGGGTTGGAGCCGAGCTTCTTATAGACCATGCCTGGGGCTACGAGCCCTGCGAGATAAAGCACATAAAAGCGTATAAACCCGAGAACAGATCCATAAGCTCGGGACAGGTTCTGTCGAGACCGTACGAGTTTTCAAAGGCAAAGCTTGTGACGCGCGAGATGACGGAGCTTCTTTCAATGGACCTTTTCGGCAGGGGGCTTGTTGCGGACCAGATGGTTCTGACCGTATGCTATGACATAAACAACATGCACGGAGGCCAGTACACGGGGCAGACGGAGTCTGATGCCTACGGAAGGACTATTCCGAAAAAGGCTCACGGATCAATTAATCTCGGCTCTTTCACATCATCCACAATGATTATAACCGAGGCCGTGATGAAGCTTTTTGACGATATCGTGGACAGGGAGCTTCTGGTGCGGAGAATGTATGTCGTTGCAAACCACGTAAAGAGCGCCGGGGAAGTCGAGGGAAAGCAGTATGAGCAGCTTGACATGTTTACGGATGATCAGACAAGGTCCGTCAACGACGAGAAGCTTGAAAGGGAAAAGCGGCGCCAGAAGGCGATGCTTGAGATAAGGGAAAAGTACGGCAAAAATGCGATACTGAAGGGCTTTAATTTCGAGGACGGGGCGACCGCCATTGAGAGAAACAGCCAGATAGGCGGGCACAAGGCATGAGCGGAAAATACGACAGGATAATAAACATGCCGCACCATGTATCGGAAAAGCATCCTCACATGACGCTCTCGGACCGTGCCACGCAGTTTGCGCCCTTTGCCGCACTGACGGGATACGAGGAGGCGGTCGAGGAGACCGCAAGACTGACGGACGGCGAGATAGACCTCGACGAATCCTTTATCCTTGAGCTGAACGGGAAAATAATGAAGATAAAGGCTGATGCGGATAAAAATGCGGAGGTACAGATAACCTACTTCGTACCGGATGAGCGAAAGAGCGGCGGAGCCTATATCACAAAAAAGGGCAGGGTTAAAAAGGTCGACGACTACGAAAGGGAAATCGTAATGGCCGACGGAACCAGGATAAAGATAGACTCGATTTACAACATTATGTAAACCAATTGTGCGTATGCACCGGGTGGGCACCTGCCGGCAGTCAGGCCGAATACAATATTTTGGAGGGAGAAGAATGTTCTCTTACATCTGGCCTATAGCGCTGGTCGTTATGGCAAACACCGTATATCAGATATGCGCAAAGTCCGTACCGTCGGGCATGGATCCGTTTGCATCGCTCACGGTGACATATCTTGTCGCCGCAGTTATCTGCATCATTCTCTACTTTGCATTCAACAGGGGAGGTAATCTGATTGCTGAGTATTCGAAGCTCAACTGGGCGCCGGCTGTGCTCGGCATCGTCATAATAGGGCTCGAGGTCGGCTTCATATTTGCCTACAAGGCGGGATGGCAGGTGAATACCGCATCAGTCGTGCAGAGCTCGTTTGTTACCATCGCCCTTATTTTTGTCGGATGGCTGCTTTACAGGGAGGAGATAAGCTGGAACAAGATAGTCGGGATTATCTTCTGCTTAGCGGGACTTGGATTCATTAACCTGAAGTGAAAAGATTAACTGGTTTAACCAGATTGCAGATCAGTAAAGGCCGGATGCGATATCCGGCCTTTTTCTTTACGGTGTAAAATTCAGGACCTGAAGGAGGATGTGTCTATCTTTCCGCGTATCCTGTTCAGGTTTTTGCTGATATTGCCCTGGGACATGCCCTGCCTTTTGGCAGTTTCGGCCTGTGTGAAGCCGGAAAAGGCTATGTCGTCAATTATTGAAAGCTCCTTTTCGCTGCATGACTTCAGAGCAAGCAGAAGCTTTTCATCCTCTATCTCGTCAAGCCACCAGAAACGGCTGTATGAGTAGGTTAAACGCTCGTAAAAGGGGACTTCGCCGGCAAGCATTCCCATCTCGTCGAGAGTCTCGATATCCATGTCAGCAAGCCTTCGGTAGAACCTCATATCGGAGAGAAAACCGCTTTTATACACATCCAGGATCTCATTGATTTTCCCTTCATCGGTGCCTTCCTTCTTCAGTATTTCCCTGATTTTTGCCTGCTCTTTTTCAAATTTTGCGTATTCTCTGGAAAAATTATATGCCATATTGTTTTCTTTCGGTTCCTTTCTTAATACCGTCATTCTGATCTTTTATTATCAGAAAACAAAAGCCGGGAGAGCGGCCAGTCTAGTGGCTTTGCTCTCCCGGCTCATCTCATTTCGGATAAGCTCAGTTAAGAGTTTTCTTATTTGTTTTTGTACCTTCCCATCTGCGAAAGGTTCCCGGAGGACCGTTCTGCGCTGATTGAGAAGACGCATGCAGTCAGATAAGAGATGAAATCGTAAAAGGGGATTTCCTCATAGGACTGCTCGCCGCTTTTCTTGAATTTAAGTACCGGGCTTCCGTCGCTGTTATACTCAACGGAGCACAGCGGAATGCCCATCTGCGGCGTATAGATTTTCAGCGGGTCTTTCATGAATTATCACCTGATGGATTTGATGATGAATGAGGCCACACCCTGGACTACCAGCTCCTTTACGGCAATGTCGCTGTATCTGTCATTTTCCGGATGCAGCACGTATCTGCCCTTCTTTTTGATAAGGCGCTTGAGCGTGTTGGCACCGTTTTCGTCGAGGGCTGCAATGATGTCGCCCTCCTTGGCTTCCCGGGTGTTTTTCATAACAATTAAATCGCCGTCGTCTATGCCGGCACCGGTCATCGAATCGCCGCAGGCGCGGACGATAAACAGATCCCTGGACTGCCCGAACAGAGTTGTCGGAAGGGAAACATATCCGTCAACGCTGCCGTCGAGCTGCTCCAGAGGGCCGCAGGGGATGGATGACAGGAAGCAGGGTACACTCACCGAGGGGCTGACTTTTCTGAGTTTTTCAGTACTTATGCTCTTTCCGTCATAGTCGATTCTGCCTCTACGGCTCAGGGTCATCACGTAGTTGTATGCACCGGAGCGGGATATGCCGAACTGCTTTGCAATCTCAGACATGGAGGGGCTTCTCATTTCCTCCAGAGTGGTTTTTTCGAGGTATGTGAAGATATTCTCCAGAAGAGCTTCGTCCCTGTGCTGCATGGCGTCACTTCCTTTTCTAACTTGAACAGCTGTTTACGTTAGGATAATAATACAATACGGGGGAGATGTCAAGCATAATATGAAACATTTTTTTCATAAAAGCATATAAAGGGAATTTTTAGTTATTTGTGAGGAACTATTACTACAATATTATTAATATTTTTTTGTTTTTGAAAGTTTTTTGCTTTGCGTAACCGTTCGCGTAACCATAAGGATTTATATTATATAAAAGTAAGATTGTAATGTCATAATTACATTCTGCTATTGTGTACATTTTACTATGTTTCCACAGGAGGAATGACGGAATGAAAAAAAGGCTACTTGCAATGTTCCTTGCCGTAATGATGGTATTCTCACTTCTTCCGACATCTGCATTAGCAGAAGCAACAGATGTCCCGGGAGAGGAGATAGTAACAACCACCAGCGACAATGAGCAGGCAAATAATCAGGAAAGCACTCAGACGAATTCTGAGCAGCCTGCCAGCGATGCTGACGGAGCGGAAGAATCCGGTCCGGACAATCAGTTGACTGATAGCACGGACAGCAACATCGCAGATGACGATGATGACGACAACAACATCGACGATGATGACGACGCCATCAACAACGACGATAACGATGATGAAAACGATATCGACGAAGATGACGAAGAGAAAGATGGTGAAGAGGTCAAACTCACATCATACTCTGTTAACTTCGGCGATGCGTCATTCACTGTTTCGAATATACCCGAGAACAGCGTGGTAACATTTGTAGCAGCAGATGCTTCGGATATAGAGACGACAGAAGGTGAGAGCGTATATGCGTTCTACCTTTCCGTGAAGGACAGCGAAGGTCAGGATGTAGCAGTGCCCGGCGCAGTATCGTATGCAGTATCTACCCCGGCATATGCAGGAGATGCAAGGGTCTTCGCAGGTGAGGGCGTGAACACAGCTGCTCTTAGCCCGTGGTACCTTGAGGACGCATTCGGATTCAGCGCAGGTGCACAGCAGAGGATAGTAATAGTTGTAAAAGCACCGCTCATGGGAACCATGAGAGCACCGGCAAAAATGGCAGCAGCTCTTGAGGGTGCGACAGAAACTGCGAAGTGCACAATCATAGTCCAGTACATTTTCAATAATCAGTGCGGAACGAAATCCGGAGAGAAAGCAGCAGCTGACTGGTCGACGGAAGTACCTCAGGGATCAGAGTATCCGCTTACGGTTACCAATCCGTCCGTACTGGGTTACGTGGCAGACAGCGGAAGTGTTCTTGAAAGAACAGTAACCGCAGCGGAGACAGCCGGAGATACATTTACCATTACAGTGTATTATGCTCCGGCCGATGTTAATTACACAGTTGTACACAGACAGCAGGATGTTAACGATACAAGCTCATACTCAGTCTATCAGACAGAGACACAGACAGCAAAGACCGGCGCACCGGTCGGTAATGCACTTGCCAAGACATATGAAGGCTTCACAGCGAACGTCTATGACTACACGACAGAGGTAGCGGCAGACGGAAGCACGACAATATACATAGATTATGACAGAAACTACTACATGCTGACGCTAGATCTTGACGGCGGCTATGGAGCAGAGTCTGTCTATGACATATACGGCAAAGCAATAGACCCCATACCGGATCCCGAGAAGCAGGGCTATGAATTTGCATTCTGGGATAAATACCCGTATGACGGCAATGAGGATGAACTCCCGACAGTAATGGGAAAAGAGAATGTGAAATACAAAGCCATCTGGAGCAACGGCCAGGCGGCATATACGGTAGCATTCTGGTATGAAAACGCCAACAACAGCGAATACTCTCTTGCGGGCAGTGTGCTGATGCCGGAAGAGAATATAGGCACGTCAATAAATAGTGCTGCCTACAAGGATTCAGACTTTGCAGGAAGAGATGATTATCACTTCACCTACAATGCATCCATGGCCGAGACAAAGACAGTAGCAGCAGACGGAACCACCATACTGAATGTGTACTTCACAAGAAACACATATTTCATTGATTTCAAAGTATGCTCAAAGGAAGCACACACACATTCAGCAGCCTGCTACAATGTAAGTGGAAGCGGAAGTACAACAAACCCGCATTCACACTTTGCAGATATGGGACTGACAAGCGGCTGCATATATCAGTACAAAAAGAATAGCCCAACTTACTATTTATATTATGGTGGATATTGGTATAACCTGGGTAGTTCGGTACCCAGCGGAGTAAAGGGCAGCAAATTAGCTGAAACAGATGGCTGGGAAGATGCTGCACATCGTTATTACTATAAATATAGCGCAAATATAAAGTGCGGCAAAAGCGAACACACGCATGGAGTAGATTCTTCATCATGCAACTGGGTAGTCACACAGACAATCCCGGCCAAGTGGCATGCAGATATTTCGTCGTATTTTGGCGGAAGCATAGGCGGACAGTTTGTAGGCTTCCCGTGGACAGTAGGACAGACAGTAACCAGCCAGTCCGGACAGGATGAACAGGTTGCCGGAACCGGAGTAATATTCTATGGCTACAACGCACCGGATGGACATACCGGACGTATAGCACTAATGACGCTAATGCCGGATGCGAGTTCAAGCTATGCCTCAAACGGATTTGCATTCTATGCAGTAAATAGCAGCGGATACAGGAATTGCCAGTATACATATTACGTAAAAAATGTCGATGGAACCGGAGAAGAAGTAAGATATTACTTTACACCGACTTATGGCGGTCCTGGCAGAAATGACGAACTGTTCTATATAGAAGGATTTGAGGAAGATCCAAGCCAGTACAAGGAAACGTGGATAACAGACGGCAGCGGGAAAAGACAATACTATACAGTTGAATACCACTATAACCGCCTTTCTTTTGCATACCGATTCATCAATGCAGACGGAAACACAGTATCCAGCGGAACGGCGAAATATGAAGCATCGCTCACCAGCATAGGTACTCCGTCATATCCGACAGGATACGAAGCAGGCGCATATGAGTTTGCCGGCTGGTATACGGACAGCAACTATGCCAATGCAGTCAACTGGAGCGACTGCAAGATGCCTGCAGGACCGACAAACACAGAGAATGAACTTGCAATAACATTCTTTGCGAAGTGGGTTCCTGTAACACATACAATCGGGATTTATAACACATCAGACACATCAGGGACAGCCCCGAAGACACGTACAGCAACACACGGCCAGCCGGTGTCAGAATCCGTGCCGGATCCGGAGGCTCCTGAAGGCTACAGATTTGTAGGCTGGTTCTACAAAGACAGCAGCGGCACAGAGAAGGCATTCAACTTCTCTATGGCCGTCCAGGGAGACATGAAGGTATACCCGAGATTCATAAGCAATTCTCTGGGCACAGGAACAATCACATATAAGTTAAGACAGGGCGGAGCAGAGGTTGCCGCACCGACAGACATAAGCGGACTTCTTGGCGGAACGAAGACATATACTGCCAAGGGCAACGATGAGCTGTATTCATCATATCGTACAGGAGTATTTCCTGAGACGAACAGCCACAATGTGGAGTTCAGTGCAGCAACAGGCAACGATTACACATTCTATTATGTTGCGAGGGAAAGAGTACACTATGTTGTACACTACTACAAGGCCGGAACGACAATTTCTCTGGCAGATGATAAATCAGTCTACACAGATTTGTCCGCAGTAATCGAAACGTTTGTAGCTATAGAAGGATACATGCCTGATGCATACCAGAAGAGACTGGTGCTGTCGGCAGACGAGAGCCAGAACGTCATCATATTCTACTACACAGTGGACTCAATCCACGCACCGGTATTAAAAACCCACAATATTGAAAATCTGGTGCCGGGGTCCGGATACAGCGTAATTAACTCATCAACGGACCTCTACGGAGTAATCGGTGGGACTGCATATGCAAAACTCATGTCAATACCTGGCTTCACATTTGATGCGGCAAAGACCACGACAGGAACTGGTCTAACCTATGATGCAGCAACAGGAGAAGTATCAGGAACAGTCGGAACGAAAGGACTTAACCTTGCTCTGTACTATTCCAGAAACAGTTATCCGTATGAAGTAAGGTATTACTACCAGGGAACAACAACACCTGTCGTAAACCCAAAGACTGGTGAAACACTTGTAACAGAATCCGATACACTTCCGTACAAGAGCACACTATCCAGAACAGCACCGACAGTTCCGGGATACACTGTTATAGGCTCGGAAACCCAGAGCAAGGAGATAGCGATAGAGAACGGCACAACTGCAGTAAACAATGTCATCACATTCTACTATTCAGAAAAGTCAGTGACATTTGAATACAAGTCAGTTGTGGACAATGGCACAACAACAACAGTCAGCCCGCTCAAGACGGAGACAATAAAAGCGAACACCGGGAATGCAAGCGGCTATGTTGCACTGGATAAGCCCGGATACGATTTTGAGGGCTGGTACTCGGATGAGCTGTGCACGAATAAAATCAGCAGCCTGAATAGCTACACACCGGCAAAGGATGCGACCGAAAAGATATACAAGACCAGCGGCACATTCTACGCCAAGTACAAGATACATAACTATGCAATAAGCTATAATCTTGACGGCGGCACGGTATCACTGGCTAATCCTACTACTTATAATATAGAGACAGCTACATTTACGCTGAACAATCCGGAGAGGGTTGGCTATACATTTGCAGGCTGGACGGGAACCGGGCTTGATGAGCCTACAATGGAAGTAAGCATAGCAACGGGCAGCACCGGAGACAGAGAGTATACCGCCACATGGACTGCAAACACATACACAATAAGCTATGATCTTGACGGCGGCACAGAGCCTGACCCCGCAAACCCGACGACATATACCATTGAGACAGAGACATTCACTCTGGCAAAGCCAACAAGGGAGAACTACGACTTCACAGGCTGGACGGGAACAGGACTTACACAGGCTACAATGGAAGTAAGCATAGCAAAGGGCAGCACTGGAGACAGAGAGTATAAAGCGACCTGGAAGCTTTCAGTAGCACCTGCGACCATTCACTATTACTTTAACGGAAGTGAAGTGAGCCTTCCGGGATATCCGGACGTTGAAACAACTGAGAAGTACCAGATAGGCAGCACACAGGAATTCACACCCAAAGTAATCAGCGGATATACACTTGTAAGTACAGCGCCTGTAAGGATAATAATCCAGGGCAGCGGAAATGATGTATGTTACTACTATCAGAAGAACATCACATTCAAAGGTGAGACAGATCTGACAAAAATATACACAGGATCTAAAATCGAGCTGACAGGTATTACGGTTGAAGGACTTCTCACCGAACATACATATTCTGAACTTACATATAGTGCAAAAGGCACAGATGTCGGCGAATATGACGGAACATTCAGCGGAACTCCTGTATTTAAGGATGCTGGAAATAACGATATAACCGGATACTATAAAGTAACGACTGAAATCGGCAAGCTGAAGATTAATCCTGACAGCACGAATATACTTCAGGTAACAATCACAGGAAAGACAAGCACAATAACCTACGATGGAAACGATCATGAAGTAGAGGGTTATGAAGTAACGCTGGGCGCGGGACAGGTAGACAGCACGCTGAAGGTAGTTCTTAAAGACGGCAAGGAAGCAAAGGCCTCCGGCAAGAATGCGGGCACATACTACATGGGCCTTGAAGGAGACGACTTCACAGTCACATCAGATAACTACAGCACTGTAAATGTAACGTACACAGATGGTTGGCTGAAGATAAATAAGGACAGCACGAATACACTTCAGGTAACAATCACAGGAAAGACAAGCACAATAACCTACGATGGAAACGAT
>R27__coassemble_438_pt1 | contig 27356 bp, 24 predicted proteins | sample R27__metabat2_high_PE_050 | metagenome-assembled genome bin R27 | reverse complement strand
TGCCTCGCCAATGCCCGTGCTCTTGAACTACTGTCCTTAAGAACACACGGCATTGAAGCGACTTTTTTTCTTTATACATACCACAAAAGGCAGTTTTCGTTGACTACTTGACCAGTTAATGATAATATTCCAAAATGTTAGAAAGTCGGCCGTATGGCCGTATATTAAAGGAGCTGATTAATCCTAAATGGATAGCGACAGTCGATTGTTGCTTGGCGCAGCAATCATTCTGCTGTTTTTTGCCGTTTTTTTTGCAATTACGGAAATCTCGTTTGCTTCCGCAACACGCCCGCGCCTTAAGGTGCTGAGCGATGCGGGCAATAAGAAGGCAGACAAAGCGCTTTATGTTCTTGACAATTTTGACAAGGCAATAAGTACTATTCTCATATGCACGAACATAGTTCACCTCTCCATAGCTACTCTTGTGACCCTGGCTGTTACGAGAACATGGGGCGTGAATTCCGTGTCTGTCAGCACGATTATTACCACCATGGTTGTGTTTTTTGCGGGTGAAATGCTTCCAAAAAGCATAGCAAAAAAATACCCGGAAAGTGTTGCGCTTTTCTGTGCATCACCGCTGAAGATACTGATGATAATCTTCTCTCCGCTGAGTGCCTTTCTGAGTGCTATAGGAAACGCTGTTTCCAAGCTCATTAAGGGAGAACCTGAGCTCACGGTTACGGAAGATGAAATTTATGACATTATTGAAGATATGACCGAAGAGGGTACTCTTGACGAAGAGCAGGGAGATTTAATATCCTCCGCACTTCAGTTTGGAGATCTTACGGTTGAAAGCATACTTACACCCCGCGTAGATATAGTAGCAGTGGACGTTGAAGACTCAATTGAGGAAATACTGTCCACAATTAAGTCGTGTTCGCATTCACGTCTTCCTGTATATGAGGGTAGTATTGACAATATAATTGGAATACTTCAAATCAGAAAGTTCATCAAAAGGTATCTGAAGAACAGAGACACAATTAAGGTAAGACCACTGCTTGAAAAGCCGCTGTTTGTTTATCAGAGTACCAATATTGATGAGCTTTTGCCGCTTATGAGCAAAAACAAGAAAAGTATAGCTGTTGTTACTGACAACTACGGCGGAACACTCGGTCTGGTCACTATTGAGGATATGCTTGAAGAACTCGTCGGCGAAATCTGGGACGAGGACGATGTCGTCGAGGAAAATATTGTTCAGCTGAGTGACGGGTCACTGAGTGTGGATGCAGACGAACATGTTTCCGATGTGTTTGAAGCCCTTGATATTGAAGATCAGGACGAGGATGAACATATTGACAAGGTTATGGGTACGTGGGCATTTGAAAACTTCGGAGCCATACCGGAAAAAGGCGACAGCTTTACGACAGGGCAGGTTAAGGTTACAGTAACTGGAATGGACCATAACAGAATTATCCGTCTGAAAGTGGAAAGAGCAGGTGATGAGTCATGACACTTATCGCCGTATATTCTATTCTAATCGTTATATGTCTTATATGCTCTGCATTCTTCTCCGCAACGGAAATGTGCTACAGCGCCTGCAATAAGCTGCGGCTTGAAAATCTCAAGGATGAAGGTAACAAGAGAGCCAAGGTTGCATACTATATTGTAAATCATTATGATGATGCACTCAGTACCATTCTGATAGGAAACAATCTTGCGAACATTGCGGGCTCCTCTGTGGCAACATTGCTTGCTCTAGAAATCTGCCATCAGAGTGAAGAATACACCTGGCTTTCTACGCTTCTGATGACTGTCGCGGTTATAGTGTTCGGAGAAACCATACCGAAAATAACAGCAAAGAAAAACGCCAACAGGTTTGCACTTGATTTCTCATATATTATACGGTTCCTGATGGTAATCCTCTTCCCTGTTGTCTGGCTGATTGTTCAGCTTATTAACATTATCTCTAAGCCGTTCAAGGGCAAAAGACTCGGAGAAGGAACAGATGATGCTGTTGAAGAGCTTCAGAACATAATAGAGACAGCCCAGGATGAAGATGTGCTTGATGAGGAAAGAACGGAGCTTATACGTTCGGCTATAGATTTTTCTGAGATTTCAGCATCTGAGGTCATGACGGCAAGAGTTGATGTTTATGCTATCGACATTGATGACAGCTACAGTGGAATACTGAAAACTATTGAAAAGAGTCCATATTCACGTATTCCGGTCTATGAAGGAAGCATAGATAATATCATTGGAATTCTTTATCTAAACCACTTTCTTAAGGCAATAACTGAAGACAACAAGACAGACATAAGAAAGCTTTTGATGGAGCCAATATATGTGTATAAGACTATGAAGCTCCCCGATGTCCTATCAAAACTTCGTAAAGCAAAGCAGCATCTTGCTGTGGTATGCGACGAGTACGGTGGAATGCTTGGCGTTCTTTCAATGGAAGATGTGCTGGAAGAAATTGTAGGCGAGATCTGGGATGACAGTGATATTGTTGAGGAGGAAGTCAAGGAACGCGGAGACCATGAGTTCGAAGTGGACGGAGACATGAATATCTCAGACTTTCTTGAACTTGTTTCAATCAGAGAAAACGGTTTTGAAGGTGAGAGCGAAACCCTTGGAGGCTGGACGGTTGAAATGATAGGAGATTTTCCGAAAAAAGGTGACAGCTTCACATATGACAATATTGAAGTCAAAGTACTTGAGGTCGATGGACGCAGAGTAGAAAAAGTTCTGGTAAAAATCAACTGAGACAGTTTGAAAAAGAAAAAAGGGCATAAGAAAACGGCGGGGCAAATGCCTCGCCGTAATGTTTAGAATTAGTTGAATTATGCTGCAGGAACTTCCTCTGCTGCAGAAGCAATAGCGGAAATTGCACCATTGTCATCAACGGAGATGTTGTGCTTTGCTGCGCAGGTCTTGCAGAGACGTGACTTGCCCTGAACTTCGGTTGCTTCCTGAATGGTACCGTCAGATACACTTGTGGAATTAACGATGTGCTGGCAGTCTCTGTCAAGGTGATAAACTGTGCCGTACTCTGTCCAGTATACTGTCTCGCCCTTAAGGAGATTTTCAGCCTGTGCAAGGCCTTCCTGTGAAACAGGATTCCAGTCGGCACTTGCAAGTCCGCCGATGAGAACTGCAATAGCGGCTGCGATAACTGCGACCTTCTTGAGCTTGGGGTCTGCATCCTTGTCTGTGAGTGCAACAATGATGAACGGAACGAATGCAAAGCAGCAAACGATAACGCCCATGTTGTTCCAGAGCCAGAACTTTGCCTTTTTCTCTTCGGAAATAGGATCCATGTGGTTTGCCTTTTTCCAGAACTGAGCACCGGTAATGACAAAAGCGAGGTCAAGTACCAGGAACATAATCAGCTGTGCGGTCTGGGGGATAAAGTTGAGATCTATCTTTCCCTTGAAAACAAGAAGTGCAAGGACTTCAAATACAATTGCAATTATCCAGAATATCCATGCGGTTACGCGCTTTGACTTTGCTTCTCCTTTTGCAGACGGTACTGCTGTGGGAGCTGCTTTGGGCTCTGCTGCCTTTTCAGGAGCTGCTTTGGGCTCTGCTGCCTTTTCAGGAGCTGCTTTGGATTCAGCAGCCTTTTTAGGAGCTGCCTTGGGCTCTGCTGCTTTAGCAGGAGCTTTTTTCTTTTCTGCCATTTATATTTCTTCCTCCAAAAAATTAATATTTTAGACATAGGTATTAAAGCACAATTTCTTGATATTTTCAACTCAATATGTCATAATGACCTTAAATTTGATGTCAAAAGACATACAATAAAAAAGGAGAAAAAAGTATACGATGGATCTTACCACTATGATGGGCGCTCTCCTGAGCGACAATTGTGTTAATGCCGTTTCCAATAAAGCGGGCGTCAATTCAAAAGATGTTGCCAGTGTTATGGCAGCTGCTCTTCCGATGCTTCTGAACGGTGCAAATCAGCAGGCCAACGGAAAAGAAACAGCAGAAAGTTTCCACGAAGCCGTAACAGAGCATGCAGCCAAAGACCCCGAGAAGGTCGATGCCAAAGAAGGCGAAAAGATAGTCAATCACCTCCTCGGAAAAGAAGAGGCTGAGAAGACCGAGAAGGCAATCGCAAAATCAACAGGCCTTTCCAAGACCAAGGTTATTCTTATCCTTGCAGCACTTGCTCCGATAATTATGAACATGCTCGGAAAGCAGACAACTTCAAATAACTCGAACTCTGCAGCATCAACAGCAGCTCTTCTCAGCACTCTGCTCGGAGGAAATGCAGGAAGCTCAGCATCAAATGCTCTTATGGGAGCTGCTCTTTCAGCTGTTCTTTCATCTGCTCTTGGCGGATCAAGCAACTCCAACTCAAACGCCAACATTCTCGGTAGCGTACTTAACTCCGCTCTTGGCGGATCAAGCAACTCCAACTCAAATGCCAACATTCTCGGTGGAGTGCTTAACTCTGCTCTCGGCGGCACAACACAGAATACTGCTTCAAATGCAAGCGCTGACCTCCTTACAAGCCTTGTCGGTTCGGCACTTACAGGATCAAGCAACACAAGCTCTCACAATAACAGCAACTCATCATCCAACGCAACAAACGCACTTCTCAACGGTCTCATAGGCCTTCTGAAGTAATCTTTTTATAGCAAGTAAATATTGAAGACAGGTCTCGGCAATGCCGGGACCTGTTTATAAAACGGAAGGAGTACCAAATGGATAGATTTGTCGGAGAAGGACTTACGTTTGATGATGTTCTTCTTGTACCTGCGGAAAGCAATGTCCTGCCAGCAGAAGTTGATCTGGGAACATACCTTACCAACAGAGTACATTTGAACATACCGGTAATGTCTTCAGCCATGGATACTGTCACTGAGTATCGTATGGCCATTGCAATTGCACGCGAGGGCGGAATAGGTGTTATCCACAAGAATATGTCAATCGATGCCCAGACAGAGCAGGTCGATATGGTGAAAAGAAGCGAGAACGGGGTTATCACAAATCCGATTTATCTCCACGCGGATAACACGCTGGGAGATGCAGATTCACTTTGTGGAAAATTCCGTATTTCAGGTGTTCCGATAGTTGACGATGACGGGAAACTGATTGGAATCATAACCAACAGAGACATGAAGTTTGAAACGGATATGTCCAGGAAGATAGAAGAGGTTATGACAAAAGAAGGCCTGATTACCGGCTATGAGGGAACCACGCTTGAAGAGGCAAAGAAAATTCTCCAGGCACACAGAATTGAGAAGCTCCCAATTGTGGACAGTGAAAACCATCTCAAGGGCCTCATTACCATAAAAGACATTGAGAAGGTTTTGAAGTATCCGAACAGCGCCAAGGATAGTCTAGGAAGACTTCTCTGCGCGGCGGCAATTGGAGCAACATCCGATGTGCTTGACAGAGCAGGCTCTCTTCTTGATGCAGGTGTTGATGTGCTGGTGCTTGACAGCGCCCACGGACACAGCGCAAATATCATGAATGCAGTCCGTAAGGTGAAGGATAAGTACCCGGATGCCCAGCTTGTCGCCGGAAATGTTGCTACAGCAGCAGCAACCGAGGCGCTTATTAAGGCCGGAGCTGATGCCGTCAAGGTCGGAATAGGACCCGGATCTATCTGCACCACACGTGTTGTTGCAGGCATTGGCGTTCCTCAGCTTACCGCTGTTATGCAGTGCGCAGAGGTTGCAGATAAATACGGCATTCCGGTAATTGCTGATGGCGGCATTAAGTATTCCGGAGATATTGTAAAGGCTATCGCCGCAGGCGGAAAGGTCGTTATGATGGGCTCAATGCTCGCAGGATGCGAGGAGGCACCGGGTGAGACCGAAGTATATCAGGGACGTCAGTTTAAGGTATACCGCGGAATGGGTTCAATCGGAGCTATGCAGAAGGGTTCAAAAGACCGCTATTTCCAGGAGGACAACAAGAAGCTTGTTCCAGAAGGCGTCGAGGGACGTGTTCCGTTCAAGGGACCGGTCAGCGAGACTGTTTACCAGATGATGGGCGGACTTCGCTCAGGTATGGGATACTGCGGTGCGCATAATATAGAAGAACTGCGCACAAACTCCCAGTTTGTCAGAATAACGGGTGCCGGACTGAAGGAAAGCCATCCTCATGACATCTATATTACAAAGGAAGCACCAAACTATACTTCATCAAATTGAAAAAACTTAGTAAAAAAACAAAACAGAATATTCTTACGGTTATTCTTATAGTGCTTGTGGTTGTTTTATATCTTTACAAGGAAAGCAATTCAGGAACACAATCAGAAACAGAATCGGCTCAGCCAAGCCTTTATCCCAGTCAGACCTATGAGTTTTCATCTGACAATGACTCAATAGGTAAGCTTTCTCTTTCAGACATTCCGGAATATACGGGCAAGGGGATTATAGAAATCAACGCCAACAAGCCCTACTTTACGGAAGACGAAATGAACGAGGCAAAAACTCTTGTATATTTTGAGTATTACGGAGATCTTGACAGCCTTGGGAGATGCACGGTTGCATACGACTGCCTTGGCGTTGAAACTATGCCGGTGAGCGGCGCCAAGCGCGGGGACATTTCGGAAATTCATCCTTCCGGATGGCATCAGAGAAGTTATGACTGCATCAACCAGAATACTCTCATGACCAGAACTCATCTGGCCGGGTGGATGCTCAGCGCGGAAAATGCGAATGAAAAAAACCTAATTTCCGGTACAAGATATATGAATGCCGATTCAATGCTTGAATATGAGGAAATGACGGAAAATTATCTTTATCATAATAAAGGCAAGCATGTGTTATATCGTATTACACCGATGTACAACGGAGACGAGCTGGTGGCAAGAGGCATACTAATGGAGGCCAGGTCTGTTGAGGATAACGGTAAAAGTATTGAATACTGTGTATATGTGTATAATGTTCAGCCCGGAATAAAGATTAACTACTCCAACGGATGGAGTGACTATACAGGTATATTTTTTGATATTTCGGCACCAAGTGTACAGGTTGGCAATCTGGAACTGTATGACTTTGAGATGGATATGTCCAGCCATATCATCCATGCACCGCAATGCAGCGAGTGTAAAGAAGCTGCTCCATTTAAAGGGGATATTGATGCCGCATCAAGCTGGCCGTCGCTGGGGTATGACATTTGTGATTGCGTATACGATATGCTTGACGCAATTGCCGCATAATTTTACAGTTACATAATAGTATTTTAAGGCTTAAAGAAAACATTTTCTTCCGTTTTCTTTAAGCCTTTTTTCTTTAAAAATACGGAGAAAAGCAACACTTTGACGTAATGCACAGAAATAACAGTTATTTTTCATAACTAAGGCAAATTGACAGCAGGTATCATTTTAGATTAATCTGTAACTACGTTTGTGAAAAAACTACTACTACCACAACGGGAGGAAAACAGTGTCTTATAAAATGTTGCTTTCGCCGATGAATATCGGCACAATGACGGTCAAAAACCGTACGGTTATGACCGCTGCTGAGGTGAGTCTGGGACAGACCGACGGCAGACCAACAGAAAAACTCATGGATTATTATGAGGAACGTGCCAAGGGCGGAGTCGGCCTAATTATTCCGGGCGTAACCCGAGTCAATGATATGGGCGGCGCCTCAACTTTTACGCAGCTTGCTATGAGCCAGGACTATCACATCGAACCGATGAGAGAATTCGCAGAAAGAATTCACAGGCATGGTGCAAAGCTTGCTATTCAGCTTCATCATCCTGGACGGCAGGGCTATGCAAGCTCAATTAACAGCCTCCCAGTTGTGATACCTATAGTCAACCGCTTCCCCAAGGTGCTGGATGCGCTTTACAGCTGTACGCCGGCGCTTCTCGGCCTGGAGGCAAAAGGAATCTGCATGTCGGTGCAGGCACCGTCCAAGTGCGAACTGTCCAAGCACGGCGCCACAAGAATGCATGAGATGAGCAAGAAGGAAGTTAAGGACCTGATTAATGACTTCATCGAGGCGGCTGTGCGCTGCCAGAAGGCGGGAGTCGACGCAGTGGAACTCCACGCAGGACACGGTTATCTTATCCAGCAGTTCCTCTCACCAAATACAAATCTCAGAACTGATGAGTACGGCGGAAGCTTTGATAACCGCATGCGGTTTATTTCTGAAATAATAGCCGGTATTAGAGAGAAATGCGGAAGAGATTATCCGCTTATTGTACGTCTTACTGCCGACGAAATGTATGCAAGAGTTGGACTGCCCGGAAAGGGTTATGATCTTGAAACAGGAAAGCTTATAGCCAAGCGCCTTGAGGAACTCGGGGTTGACGCAATAAACGTAACAAGCGCCTGCTATGACGTGTATAACGGATGGCTCGAGCCTACCTCTTATGAACCGGGCTGGAGAAAGTATCTGGCTGCGGAGATAAAGAAGACCGTCAGCATCCCGGTTATTGCGGCGAATGTAATACGTACTCCTGAACAGGCTGAGCAGCAGCTTGAGGAGGGGACGCAGGATTTTGTCGCTTCGGCGAGAACATTTATCTGTGATCCTTACTGGGTCAAAAAGGCTGAAGAGGGCAGACCGGAGCAGATCAGGCACTGCATAGGCTGTCTGAACTGCATCAGCTCATTTATGCAGAATGCAACAGTCGGGAAACCTGCCGAGTGTGCACTCAACATGGCATTTGGAAGAGAGAAAGAATATGCCAACATGCCGGTGAACGGCAACGGACGGAAGGTGTTCATAATCGGAGCCGGGCCGGCAGGACTTACAGCGGCACAGACCCTTGCCATGAGAGGCTTTTCTGTAACAGTATTTGAAAAGGATAAGAAACCGGGCGGCCAGGTTATTACAGCTTCAAGCTGCATGCTCAAGGGCAGACTTTACGAGGCAATCGAGGATCTCATGGTCAATGCGGCGGCCGCTGGTGCCGAGATAAAACTCGGAACAGCCATCAGCGCAGAGGAGATAAAGGCGGAGAATCCATACGCGGTAATCATTGCCACAGGCGGTAATCCGCTCCGCCCGGGATCCATCCCCGGAATAGAGTCAGACAATGTCCTTACCGCTCCTGAGATTATAATGAAGGACAAGGTCATCAAGAACAGCCGTGTTGTTGTTGCAGGCTCAGGAATGACCGGACTTGAGACAACCGAGATACTTAACAGTTGCGGAAATAAAGTTACAATAATTGAAATGGCAGAAGAACTTGCTCCAGGTACATGGTTCCAGCTTGTTGATGACGAGATGGAAAGAATCGAAGGACATGGTACTGAAATTAAGCTTGGAACGAAGCTTATGGGAATTCTTCCGGGAAAGATAATAACAGAAGACGTAAAAACAGGTGAATGCAACACAATAGAGGCCGACTACCTGGTACTTTCACTCGGCGTAAGACCGGAGGAAAAACTCTACAAGGAACTTGTCGGGCTAGGAATGAGCAACATATACAAGGCGGGAGATGCAGTGAAGAGCGGCACGATTGCAGATGCATGTCACAGCGCATATGATACCGCAATGAAAATTAACTGAAAGGAAAAAAACAACATGATTACCGGCAAAAAGATTGTTATCACAGGAGCATCAAGCGGCATAGGAAAGGCAATCCTCACTCTTCTGGCACAGGGAGAAGGCAACAGAATTATTGCAGCTGCAAGAAAGGTAAATTCACTTTCTGAATTTGGCAGTAACGTCATCCCGTTCAGCTGCGACCTTAGCGGACAGGCGGGTGTTGATTCGCTCTTCGATAAAATTGCTGATGAATTCGGAAAAGCCGATATCTTTTTCTGCAATGCAGGCGCTCCGTATTATGAGAAATATGATTACGAGGACTGGGACAGAGTCTGCAGAATATTCGAGCTGAATACAGTTTCCCATATGTATATCTATTCAAAGTATATGCATCAGCTGAATGGCAGCGAGGGCAGACTTGTATACACGATTTCGGCTATGGGAGAGATGGCAACTCCGGGATTTGCACTGTATGCCTCAAGTAAGTTTGCCATGAAGGGATTTCAGGAGGCAATACGTTATGAGTGTCCGAAGAATCTTAAAATCACATGTGTCTATCCCGTATCAACCAATACAAACTTCTTCTCGGTGGCTACCGACGGCGGTACAATGAGCAAGCCTTTCCCTGTTCAGTCTCCTGAAGAAGTGGCAGAGGCCGTAGTAAAAGGAGTTGAGGCAGGAAAGAAGCAGATTTATCCCTGCGCAATTTTCCGCCCGTCAAAGGCTCTTATGACAGCACTTCCGCCAGTCAAGACAGCTTATATGGCGGTTGAAAAGAACAGACTTAAAAAATATCTTAAAAATAAAGAAAAATAACGACAGGAGAGAAAGATTATGGCGAACATTAGCGATATTACCCGCAACCAATTTATGCTTAGGGGACCTCTTGCCAAGAAAGGCTATGACTGGTGGTGGCACTCCTTAACTGCTGAAAATGCGGAAACAGGAGAAAAGAAACCATTTTATGTAGAATTTTTCACCTGCAACCCTGCAAGGGCACAGGACAAGCCTGTAATCGTATGGAACAATCCGGAAGAGCAGAAAAAGGGAACTTTGCCGTCATATCTGATGGTAAATGTCGGATTCTGGGGCGAGGATCATGGCCAGCTTCACAGATTCTTCCCCTGGAAGGATGTTCAGGTTCACGCTGATGCTCCATACAGCATAGCAGCTGCTGACTGCAACTGCAGCGAGACCCATACGGAGGGCAGCGTATGCATTACACCCGAGGAGGCAGCAGCGCATCCCGAATGGATGTGCGATGCCGGAGAGATGAGCTGGAACCTTGATATCAGCAAAAAGGTCGCATTCCATGTAGGCTATGGTGCAAGCAAGTTCTTCCGCGACATTAATGCCTTTGAGATGTTCTGGCATGCCGAGGGAATGAAGAGTGAGTTTTCAGGCGAGATTATTCTTAACGGAGTTAAATATATAGTCCGTCCTGAAACATGCAACGGCTATTCAGACAAAAACTGGGGCGGAGATTTTACAAGCCCGTGGGTATGGCTGTCTTCAAACAACCTCACAAGCAAAATTACCGGCAAAAAGCTTGAAAACAGCGTTTTCAACATCGGCGGCGGCAGACCGAAAATATATTTCATCGCACTGGACCGCAAACTTCTTGGCGAGTTCTACTACGAAGGCAAGGACTACGAGTTTAACTTCTCCAAGTTCTGGACACTCTCCGGAACAAAGTTTGACTGCTGGGAGACTGAGGATGAGATTCACTGGCATGTAGTTCAGACCACAATCAATTCAAAGCTCGATACTGAGATTGTCTGCAAGAAGAAGGATATGCTTAATATTAATTATGAAGCACCGACCGGACTAAAGAGACACAATCGTCTCTGGAACGGCGGAAACGGAACAGGAACGCTGAAGCTGTATAAAAAATCACTCTTCGGCGGCGAGAAACTTATCGATGAAGTTTATGCCGAGGGCATAGGCTGCGAATTTGGAGAATACGACAAATAAAATGAAATCTTGTCTAGGCAAAATTCTTCACGTGAATCTTTCTGATGGTTCCGTTGGAGTCGAGAGTGTGCCGGACGAAGTATACGAAAAAGTCCTTTCGGGGAAAGGACTTGCTGCTTGGTACCTATATAAAAACATCCCAGCGGGTGCAGACCCGCTGGGACCGGACAATATGCTGGGCTTCTTTTCCGGAGCTCTGACCGGGACCGGCGCCCTGCTTTGTGGGCGCTGGACTGTTGCATGCAAGAGTCCGCTTACCGGAGGTTGGGGTGATGCCAACTGCGGAGGCGTATTCTCACCTGCTATTAAGCAATGCGGTTATGATGCTATAGTATTCAGCGGCGTTTCGGAAAAGCCGGTATATTTATATTGTAACGGAAAAACCACAGAACTGCGTGACGCATCACAGTACTGGGGACTTGACGCTGTAGAAGCCGAAAGGCGTCTCCATGCGGAACTTGACGGCCAATCGGCAAAACGGCCTTGCATCGCGCTCATAGGACCTGCCGGAGAAAAATTGTCCTTCATTTCCGGAATCTGCAACGAGGAGGGACGAATTGCGGCAAGAAGCGGGGTCGGCGCCGTAATGGGCAGCAAGAAGCTTAAAGCTGTTGTTCTGGCAGGATCCAGACCTATTCCATGTGCTGACAAGGAAAAGGTGAAGGAACTGTCACACGTTCTCGGGAAAAAACTGCTCAAAACCGCTATGCCCTCCGGCATAGGAGCGGCTATGGGACTTGGCGGTGCAGCTCTCGGAGCACTTCCGTCGGTTCCAATGGACGGATCCATGACTACCCTTATTTTTAAGGAATGGGGTACTCCTTCCAATACACCTCTGGCCATTACCAGTGGAGACGGACCAATAAAAAACTGGGGCGGAGATCCACATGACGCAAGGGGTATGACGCTAACATTTAACCCCGATAAATACAATAAAATCGAAAAAGTGAAGTACCACTGCTATTCATGCGGACTTGGGTGCGGCGGCAAACTTAATATCAAGGGCAGAAAGTGGACGCCGTATGAAGAAACGCACAAGCCGGAATATGAGACAATAGAAGCGTTCGGACCACTGCTTGAAAATGGTGATTTTGACTCGGTGCTGGCAATAAACGAAATGCTTAACCGTGCGGGACTTGATAGCATTTCAGCTGGAAACACTATTGCATGGGCAATAGAAAGCTATGAAAACGGTATTTTGACAAAGGATCAGACGGATGGCCTTGAGCTTACATGGGGTAATACCTCTGCGATAGTTGCTCTGACCGAAAAAATGATTGCCAGAGACGGTTTCGGCGACGCAATTGCGGATGGGGTAAAACGCGCATCGGAAAGATTCGGAGGAAAAGAGTATGCCATGCATATAGGCGGTCAGGAGCCGGGAATGCATGATACCAGAAATGACCCGCAGCTGGCCATACATATGGTAGCAGAGCCGGCACCTGGCAAGCATACTATAGGGATGTCAATCCAGTATGGAGCCATGTCTATATGTGACATTTGTTCATGGGCCCCGCCAGCTAAACTTCATATCAAGGCTGATGATATTGAGCCGACAGAGAATATGGCTCTGATATCAAAGGCAAATGCCTGCTATTCCATGCTTACGGACGGAGCCGGAGGATGTTACTATGGCGAGATGATGGGTGTTCATATGTGGAAACTAATTGAATACCTTAATGCGGCTGCTGGCTGGAACTATGATGGAGACCATTATATGGAAATCGGAGAGCGCATCCAGACATTACGCCAGCTTTTCAACATCAAACAGGGTTATAATCCTGCTGCAGTAAAGCTACCTGACCGTATGGCTGGAAATCCACCTTTAAAAGGAGGACCGCTTAAGGGGGTAAAACTTAAAAATCCTGAGCAGGTTGCGCTTCACTGGAAGGCATTTGGCTGGGACGAGAAGACCGGCGCGCCGCTTGAAGAGACGGTGAAGAAGCTTGCAATTGACAAACTGATGGAGATAGACACTTGAAAAGACCAGAATTTGACTACAGACAATGTATAAGCTGCGGAATGTGTGCACAAGAGTGCCCTTTCTCGTGCCTGTCAATGACACTTGAGGGAAAGTCGGGGAAATACCGTAATGTTTTCCCGGAAATGTCAGCAGATGGTTGCATAGGATGCGGACGCTGTGCATCAATCTGCCCAATGGATGTCATAGTAATGAAGGAGCCGGCAAGTGAGAGTTAAAATTCTTCCTCCTTATGGATGTGACAGCAGTGCTTTAGATGAACGTAACTGGGCTGAAATGCCTGACGGCAGTACGGTGAGAGACGCTCTGAAGCTGGTAAAATGCAGCAGAATGAAGGCAAAACTGCTTCTTGTCAGCGTAAATGGCGAGCGTTCATCACTGGATAAAAAACTGAATGACGGGGATGTTGTTGGTTTCTTTGCTCCTGCTACAGGCGGGTGAAACAAAGAAAAATTCACAGGTAATGTTTACCGATTATCCACAAATGCCATCTGAAAAGATGGCATTTATTATATAATAATGATATAATATCTTGATTAACTTTGCGCGGAGGGAAATATGTGGTTCTGGTTCTCCATAGCTGCACTTTTGTTCTGGTCCGGAAGCGACCTGTTTTCAAAAATAGGGTGTGAAGACAGAAGAGATAAATACTCGCATTTGAAAATGGTAACGGCTGTGGGCATTGTTATGGGACTCCACGCTGCATTTGAAATATTTGTCAATGGTGTTGAGGTAAATTACAATGTAATACTTACCTATCTCCCGGTTTCCTGCCTGTATATTCTTAGCATGGCAATAGGGTATCTCGGACTGAGGTATATTGAACTATCAATATCCAGCCCAATATGTAATTCCTCCGGCGCATTTGTCGCAATACTGACACTTGCTGTATATGGGATTTCCGACGATGTTCCGCCAGCGGCTCTTATCGCGGTTCTATTTGTCGTAGCCGGAGTCGTGATGCTCGGAATTACGGAGGCGAACGAGGACGAACAGCTTAGAAAGGCAAGACAGGATCAGTCAAATATCCACTATGCAAAGAGCGCATTGGCTATAGCAATCCCGATTATCTATTGTCTTCTTGATGCTCTTGGGACATTTGCTGACTCGATTGTATTGCGCACGCTGGATGAAGAAAGTGCAAACTGCGCCTACGAACTGACATTTTTTGCTGCTGGGCTGGTAGCGGCTATCTACACATACGGAATAAAAAAGGAAAGATTCATTTTCAAACAGGAAAAGCCCAGATATATTGGGGCGTTGTTTGAAACTGCCGGGCAGTTCTTTTATATCTTTGCACTTGCCGACAGCAAGCATGTTGCTTTCAGTGCTCCGATTATTTCATCGTACTGCGTGGCAAGCGTAATCTGGAGCAGAATATTTCTTAAGGAGAAACTTAGCAGAAAACATTATGCCGCAATAGGCATTGTAATAATAGGAATTGTAATAATGGGGGTTCTCGATATATGAAGTATAAAAGAGTGCTTATCAAAATAAGCGGTGAAGCTTTGAGCGGAACGAAAGGAACCGGCTTTGATTTTGATTTCATTGAAACAGTATGCACGACGATTAAGGAGCTAATAAACGAAGGCGTCGAAATAGGCCTTGTTATCGGCGGCGGAAATTTCTGGCGCGGTGTTAAGGATGGTGCCGGAAAGGTTGAAAGAGTCAGCGCTGACCGGATGGGTATGCTCGCAACATGCATGAATTGTCTGGCGGTTGCCGATGTATTCAAACAGATAGGACAAAACGCTGTTGTAATGACTGCATTTGAAGTTCAGGGAGTAGGACAGTACTACAAGGCGGACGAGGCGATAAAGCTAATGCAGGACGGAACAGTAGTCCTCTTCGCCGGCGGAACGGGGGCACCTTTCTTCTCAACAGATACCGCAGCAACCCTTAGGGCATCAGAGATACATGCAGATGCGATTCTTCTTGCAAAGAATATCGATGGTGTATATTCCGCAGATCCTAAGATTGATCCGGCAGCTGTCAAGTACGATGAAATAACATATGCCGAGGTGCTCGAAAAACGCCTTGCCGTTATGGATTCCACTGCAACATCAATGGCTATGGACAACAATTTACCGGTTATCGTATTTGCGTTAGCCGAGGTTGATAATATTAAAAAAGTTTTGGCCGGCGAAAAAGTCGGTACTACGGTTAAGTGAGGTATATAAAATGTCAGATTATCCCGAATTCGAAGGAAAAATGAAAAAGACCTGTGAGGCTCTTGAGTCTCAGCTCGCAACTATTCGTGCGGGAAGGGCAAATGCTTCTGTTCTCAACCAGATTCAGGTTGATTATTACGGAACACCTACCCCGTTGAATCAGGTTGCAACCATAGCAACTCCGGATCCGCGCTCACTTCTTGTCCAGCCCTGGGATGCAAGCATTCTTAAAGATGTTGAGAAGGCAATTCTTGTTTCAGAACTTGGAATCAATCCGCAGAACGACGGCAAGATGATAAGACTTGTTTTCCCACCTCTTACTGAAGAGCGCCGTCAGGAACTCGTAAAGCAGACAAAAAAGTATGGTGAAGAATGCAAGGTCGCAATCCGCAATATCCGCCGCGATGCTGTCGATACATTTAAAAAACAGCAGAAGGCAAGCGAAATTACGGAAGATGACTACAAGGATATTGAGAAGGATATCCAGAAAATGACCGATGATTTCATAAAGAAGATTGATGGAATTATGGCAGACAAGGAAAAGGAACTTACGGCTATCTGATTATGGAAAGAACCATTCCGAGACATATTGCTATCATACTTGATGGAAACGGACGCTGGGCGAAAAAACGCGGTTTGCCCAGAACGGCTGGCCATGCAGCCGGAAGCGAGCAGTTCAGAAAAATCGCCACCTATTGTAAGAATATTGGGGTTGATTATCTGACGGTATATGCTTTTTCAACTGAAAACTGGAAAAGACCGGAAGAAGAAGTCAGCACGATAATGAAACTGTTGGACAAGTATCTTGTTGAAGCCATTGAGACAATGGAAAGAGACCATATCAAGATGAAGATACTGGGTGACGTTTCAGCTCTTCCGGAGCCTCTGCAGAAAAGAATAGAGCAGACAAATGAGATTTCTGCACGCTATGAAGGCTTCCAGGCCAACATCTGCCTTAACTACGGCGGAAGAGATGAAATAGTCAAGGCTGCAATGAAGTATGCAAGGGATGTCTCTGAGGGAAAAGCTTGTTCTGAGATAACAGAGGAAGAATTTTCGTCCTATCTATATTCTGCCGGAATACCCGATCCTGATCTCCTTATCCGCCCGGGAGGGGAAAAGAGAATATCCAACTTCCTGCTATGGCAGCTGGCATATTCGGAGTTTTACTTTTCCGACGTTCTATGGCCTGATTTCTCAACAGACGAGCTTGACAAGGCCATTGAAGAATTCAACAAACGTGACAGACGCTACGGAGGCGTAAAGACTAAATGAAACTATCTATACTCGGCTCGACCGGATCAATCGGAAGACAGACAATAGCTGTCGCAAAGCATCTTGGTATGGAGGTCGTATCCGTCAGCGCTAATAGGTCAACCGATCTGCTTCTTCAACAGGTCAATGACCTGAACGTTAAATTTGTTGCGATAAACGACGAAGAGGCGGCAAAAGATTTTGCCTCCAAGACTGATGCAAAAGTTGTTTCGGGAATAGAAGGAATGATTGAGGCTGCCCTTATGGGCGATACCGTTGTCACAGCCGTATCAGGTTCTGTCGGACTTAAGCCAACTCTAGCCGCAATCGATGCAAAAAAGAGAATTGCGCTTGCCAACAAGGAAACCCTGGTCTGCGCTGGGGACCTTGTTATGAAAAGAGCGGCCGAGACGGGTGCGGAGATAATTCCTGTTGACAGTGAACATTCGGCGATTTTTCAGTGCCTTATGGGAAGAAAACCGGGAGAGCTGAAAAAGATTCTGCTTACCGGATCGGGCGGACCATTCAGGGGCAAGCCCCGCAGTGAACTTGAAAATGTAACTCCGGAGCAGGCGGTTTCACATCCGAACTGGTCCATGGGACCAAAAATATCCGTTGACAGTGCAACAATGATGAACAAGGGCCTTGAATTTATAGAGGCAATGCATCTGTTTAATGTGACACCGGATGATATACAGGTAGTGATACATCCGCAGAGTGTGGTGCACTCCATGGTTGAACTTGTTGACGGTACTGTAATTGCACAGCTCGGTGTTCCTGATATGGGACTTCCTATACAGCTGGCACTTACTTATCCGGAAAGACAGGAGTCCATGTTTGCTCATTTAGACTGGACAAACATGAAAGACCTGACATTTGAAAAGCCGGATTTTGAAAAAACCCCATGCCTCAAGCTTGCTATGGACTGCGCAAGAACGGGTGGCACTGCCCCGTGCGTAATGAGCGCTGCAAACGAAGTCGCGGTACATGCATTTTTGGACGGACGAACAGGGTATAACAAAATCTATGAGCTGTCCCTAGCGGCAGTTGAGGCTATACCGGCTGTCTATACTGATGATCTTGACGAGATTATTGAACAAGACAGGAAAGCGAGAGATTTCGTAAAGTGTATGTTGTCATAGCAATATTATTTTTCGGGCTGCTGATAATTGTGCATGAGCTCGGACATTTTATAACTGCCAGAATGTGCGGAGTTCAGGTAAACGAATTTGCCGTCGGAATGGGCCCTGCACTTTTCAAAAAGGAAAAGAACGGGACTCTTTATTCCCTGCGGCTTATTCCTTTCGGCGGATACTGCGCAATGCTTGGTGAGAGTGAGGATGAAGATGAGCCGTGTGACAGCGAGCATGCGCTTTTCTCGCAGCCGATATGGAAGAAACTGATTATCTTCTGCGCAGGCTCGTTTATGAACTTCCTGCTTGGATTTCTGATTATTCTGGTTGTGGTAATAGTCTACAATTTCGGTGAGGCATCGGTATTTGCCATAATAAGACACAGCTGGAAGCTGTGCATTGAGCTTGTTCAGATTGTATGGGAAAGCCTTGGAATGCTCTTCAGCGGCGAGGCAGGAATAAATGACCTGAGCGGACCTGTCGGAATAGTGGATATGATGGCTGAGACTGCTCAGTCAGCAGGTAGTATTTCGGATGCTGCGCTTACATTCACATACATGGGAGCGCTTATTGCTGTAAACCTTGCAATAATGAACATGCTTCCTATACCCGGGCTTGACGGAGGGCATATCTTCCTTATGCTCGTGACCTGGGTTATTGAAAAAATAACCAAGAAAAAACTGAACCCCAAGTATGAGGCGGTTATTAATGCAGTGGGACTGGTTCTGCTTCTGGCGCTCATGGGGTACATCATGTTTCAGGATATAATAAAGGTGTTTTTCAATGGCGGATAGAGATAATACAAGAAAAATTAAAGTCGGCGGAGTGGAAATAGGGGGAAATGCACAGATTTCAGTGCAATCCATGTGCAACACGAAAACATGGGATGTCGATGCAACTCTTTCTCAGATCAGAGCCCTCCAGGTTGCCGGCTGTGATATTGTCCGGCTTGCTATACCGGATGAGAAGAGCGCGCTTGCCATAGAAAAAATACGCGAAGGTACAGATATGCCGCTTGTTGCGGATATTCACTTCGATTACAGGCTTGCACTTATGGTTGCCGAACGCGGAATTGATAAAATCAGAATCAACCCTGGCAATATTGGCGGAGAGGATAAAGTCAAAGCGGTTGCAGATGAATGCAAAAAGCGGGGTATTCCAATCAGAATTGGAGTAAATGCCGGATCTCTTGAAAACAGGCTTCTTGAAAAGTATTCACATCCCTGCCCCGAGGCAATGATTGAAAGTGCAGCCGACCACATAAAAATGCTGGAAAAACACGATTTTTTCGATATATGTCTTTCCCTGAAGACATCTTCTGTTCCGCTGACGGTTGACACATACCGCCTTGCCAGCGAGACATTCCCGTATCCGCTTCACCTTGGAGTTACAGAAACCGGAACCGAATACATGGGGACAATACAGTCGTCAGTAGGGATTGGAACCCTCCTGATGGAAGGAATCGGAAACACTATCCGTGTTTCGCTTACCGCGGATCCTGTTAAAGAAGTCAAGGCAGGCATATCAATTCTCAAAGCTGCAGGGCTGAGAAAGGGTGGAGTAAAATTCGTTTCATGCCCCACCTGCGGACGTACAGAAATAGATCTCATCTCACTTGCTAATCAGGTTGAGAAAAGAGTACAAGCTATAGATAAAGACATAACAGTCGCAGTTATGGGCTGCGTGGTCAACGGACCCGGAGAAGCAAGGGAAGCCGACTACGGTATTGCCGGTGGAGTTGACAAGGGACTGATTATAAAGAAAGGCGAAATAGTAGGTACATATCCCTACGATGAACTGCTGGACAGATTCATCGCTATAATAGAAAATGACTGAACTTACAACGATGTTCCCGTTTCTTTCGGGACTAGTTGAAAATGCAATAGTAACTAGCGGAGATATAGACAACGAGGCACGTTCTATGGAACTTGATGTCAAGTTTTCATCGAGGTGCTCTGTCAGCCTGCTTGAAGATAGAATCAAGAATGAGTTTCAGCTGAGTTTCTGCCGAATCAATGCTCAGTTTCCGGTAAAGGAAACAGACGAAAAAGAAGGCAGACTGATTTACGGAAAAGAGCAGCGCACCAAAGTCGCACCGATGAAGAACCTTACCCTTGAGAGTGGACGCTGCGCTGTTGAAGGTGATGTGATTGCTGTTGGAAGCAAGGAGCTCCAGCGCGGAAATGCCGCACTGCTTTCGTTTGACATCACTGATTACACAAACACTATGCGCGTATCGAAATTCCTCGGACGCGATGATGATAAAAAAATAACCACCAAGATTAATGTCGGTGACCATCTTACAGTATGGGGAGATGTGATTTACAGCTCATATGACAAGGAAATGGTTATTGAACCGAGAGGCATCAAGACCGGTGTTAAGGTAATAAGGCCAGACAACGCGGAGGAAAAACGCGTTGAGCTTCATATGCATACCAGGTTCTCTGCTCTTGACGCCCTTACAGATCCGGACGCAATAGTCAAAAGAGCATCTTACTGGGGCATGCCGGCAATCGCCGTAACGGATCATGGCGTTGCACAGGCTTTTCCGGATATGTGGAAAGCCGGAAAAAAATACGGAGTCAAGATTATCTATGGACTTGAATGCTACTTTGTCAATGATATGGAGGGCGGCAATTCTGTTTCAGGCAGAAGCAAGGTCCCTCTTGACGGAGAATTTGTGGCTTTCGATCTTGAGACTACCGGACTTGACAGTATTAACAACAGAATAATTGAAATAGGAGCAGTGCTGTTCTCCGGTGGAGAAATTAAGGAGGAGTTTGATACATTTGTCAATCCGGAAATGCACGTTCCTCTTGAAATAACAAAGCTTACCGGCATAACTGACAGTGACGTTGAATCAGCTCCCGGAGAAAAGGAAGCTGTGGAGGCATTTGTTGCCTTTGCAAAGAACAGACCTGTTATTGCGCACTACGCATCATTCGACATGAGCTTTCTGCATGCTGCCTGCGAGAGAAACAATATCCGCTATACGCCGGTCGTAATAGATACTCATTCAATGTCAAAGGCACTTCTCCCTGAACTGGGAAAATACAAGCTGGACGTCGTATCAGATTATCTTGGCCTGCCGAAGTTCAATCATCACAGAGCATATGATGATGCGATGGTAGTGGCAAGAATTGTAGCCAAGTTTATCCCAATGCTTAAGGGCAAAGGGGCAAAAACTGTTGATGACATCAATTCGGCGTGCTCACTCAAGGGTAGAGCTGATGCAGAGAAGAGCCATCATATGATTTTGCTGGTAAAGAATAAAAAAGGCCTGAAAAATCTTTATGAAATCATTTCTCAGAGCTTTTTGAATTTCTATTCGACAAGGCACCGTATTCCTATAGTTCCGAAAAGCATCCTGACGAGATACAGAGAAGGACTTATCGTGGGTGCCTCCTGCGGTCAGGGAGAACTTTTCGGCGCCATTTACCACGGAGCGAGCGAAGAAAAAATAGAAAAAATAGCATCTTTCTATGACTATTTTGAGATTCAGCCCCTATCCAACAACGGATTTCTCATTGATGAGGGAAAAGTATCGGATTACTCCGTGCTGGAAGGTTTTAACAGAAGAATATATGAACTTGGCCATAAACTCGGAAAACCCGTTGTTGCGGCTTCCGACGTTCATTTCCTCGAAAAGGAAGATGAACAGTACCGCCATATTCTTCAGGCCGTTCATTACGGCGACGGAGACCGTTCCTGCCCGATTTACTTCAGAAATACTGAAGAGATGCTGGATGAGTTTATGTACCTCGGCAAAGATGCGGCCAAAGAGGTAGTTATTGACGAAACAAGAAAAATTGCCGACCAGATAGAGGAAATTGAGCTTCTTCCAAAGGAACTGTTTCCTCCAAAAATTGAAAACTCGGCAGAGGATCTCAAAAAGCTCGTATATGACAAAATGCACCGCATATACGGAGAAAACCCTGCTCCCCTGATTCAGGAACGCGTTGACACTGAGCTGAATACGATACTTGATTATCATTATGATGTTATCTATATGAGTGCACAGAAACTTGTGCAGAATTCGCTTGAACACGGATATCTTGTTGGGTCAAGGGGAAGTGTTGGATCATCGGTTGTCGCATTTATGTCCGGTATTACAGAGGTTAATGCGCTTCCCGCACACTATGTTTGCCCGAAGTGCCATTACACGGAATTTGCCGAGAAGGACACATACGGGTGCGGTGCCGATATGCCGGAGAAAGAATGCCCGGTATGCGGAGAGCAGCTATACCGCGACGGATTTGACATACCGTTTGAGACATTCCTGGGATTTCCCGGAAATGAAAAAACACCGGATATCGACCTCAACTTCTCAGGTGAATATCAGGCGCAGGCGCACAAATATACAGAAACTCTTTTTGGGTCTGACCATGTTTTCCGGGCAGGTACTATTGGAACGCTTGGAGATAAAACGGCATACGGCTATGTCAAAAAGTACCTCGAGGAGAGAAATGAGACTGCAACAAATGCGGAAATGAACCGGCTGGCAAGCGGCCTTGTCGGTGTCAAGAGGACAACCGGACAACATCCGGGCGGACTTGTTATTATACCCCAGGATATGGATGTTACGGATTTCTGCCCGGTTCAGCATCCGGCGGAAGATCCAAACAGCAGCATCATTACTACTCATTTTGAATACCACTGTATGGAGGACAACCTCCTCAAGCTTGACGAACTCGGGCATGATGACCCGACCATGATAAGAATGCTTGAAGATATGACAGGTGTTGATGCCAGAAAGATTTCTCTTTCTGATCCGGATACCATGAGCATATTTACATCACCTGCTGTACTCAATCTTCCCGATAATGATCCGATAATCGGTCAGACCGGTACAATCGGTGTTCCTGAGTTTGGAACCGCATTTACCAGACAGATGCTTGTGGATACCCAGCCGACCCAGTTCGAGACGCTGGTTCGCCTATCCGGGTTTTCACACGGAACGGATGTGTGGGCAGGAAATATTCGCGATTTAATTACTGGAAAAATAGCATCTGTTAACGAAACTGTAGGATGCAGGGATGATATTATGATAACCCTGATATCCAAGGGAATGGACGCATCACTTGCATTTAAGACTATGGAAGCTGTCCGAAAAGGAAAGGTTCAGAAAAGCGGAAGCTTTCCAGGCGATGCTGAGAAGCAGATGCGCGATTTGGGCGTTCCTGATTGGTGGATAGAATCATGCCGCAAAATCCAGTATCTGTTTCCCAAAGCCCATGCAGTTGCATATGTCATGATGGCATTCAGAATAGCCTGGTTTAAAGTGCATGAACCTCTTGCCTACTACAGTGCATATTTCTACCGCCGTTCGCAAAAAGGCGAGTTCGATGCCGAGCTCATGACTGACGGTACACAGGAAGTAAAAAAGAGAATACTCGACTTCAGAAAAAAAGAAAAGCTTACTGACAACGAAGAGTCGCTGCTGGTAACTCTTGAAGCAGTATACGAATTCAACATGAGAGGATATGAATTCGCGAAAATTGATATAGAAAAATCTGATGCCACAAAGTTCCTCATAACAGAAGACGGAAAATTAAGACCCCCGTTTGTGTCGGTTTCGGGCCTTGGCGAAAGTGCGGCAATGGACCTCGTTAACTGCCGCGGCAAGAACTTCATATCAGTTGAGGAAATAGCAGCAGCCTGCCCGAAGGTTTCCCAGACGAACTTCCAGTCGCTAAGAAATCTTGGTGCACTTGGCAATATGCCGGAATCAAGTCAGATTACACTTTTTGAAGGGTTTTAAATACAATGAAACTAGGAATTATCGGACTTCCGAATGTCGGAAAATCAACACTGTTTAATGCAATTACAAACGCCGGTGCACAAAGCGCAAACTTTCCATTCTGTACAATAGAACCTAATATTGGAATGGTTACTGTTCCGGATGAAAGGCTCAACTTTCTTGCAGAGCTGTATAATCCGAAAAAGGTAACACAGGCTGTAATTGAATTTGTGGACATCGCCGGACTTGTGAAGGGTGCCTCAAAAGGCGAGGGACTTGGCAATAAGTTTCTGGGCGACATACGATCCACGGATGCCATCGTACACGTTGTAAGATGTTTTGATGACGAAAATATTATTCACGTTGAAGGCGGAGCAGATCCTGCAAGAGACATCGACATTATTGATATGGAGCTAATCCTGTCAGATATGGAAATGGTTGAAAGAAGGATTGACAAGGCGGAGAAGGCAGCCAAGGGAGACAAAAAGTATCTCAGGGAAGCAGAAACGTTTAAAAAACTTCTTGCGCACCTAAATGACGGGAAGAGTGCAAGAAGCTTTGACGGAACTGAAGAAGAGATGGAGCTGATTGCAACATCTGATCTCCTTACTATTAAACCTATCATCTATGCGGCTAATATGGATGAAAAAGGCATTTCGTCCTACGAGAGCAATGAGTACTATAAAGCTGTTAAGACTATTGCGGACGGCGAGGATGCCAAGGTTCTGCCGATATGTGCCAAGATAGAAGAGGAAATAGCAGAACTTGACGAGGAAGACAGACTTATGTTCCTCGAAGAAATGGGCCTTAATGAAAGCGGTCTGGACAGAATGATTAAGTGTTCATATGACTTGCTCGGACTTATCAGTTTCCTTACATGCGGTGCAGACGAATGCCGCGCATGGACTATAAAAAAGGGTACAAAGGCTCCGCAGGCAGCGGGAAAAATACACAGCGATTTTGAACGCGGGTTTATCCGTGCCGAGATAGTTGCATTTGATGACCTGAAAAATTGCGGCAATATGACAGCTGCAAAAGAAAAAGGCCTTGTCAGGTCAGAAGGGAAAGAATACGTGATGAAAGACGGTGACGTCACGCTGTTCAGGTTTAATGTATGATGATAGTACTTGGAAGTGACCACGGTGGTTACGAGTATAAGAACAAGATTATTGAACATCTTGCTGAGAGAGGAATCGAAACAACAGATTTTGGATGCTATAGTTCAGAAAGCTGCGATTACCCGGATTTTGCCAGACCTTTGGCCGAGGCGGTGGCAAAGGGAGAATTCGACTGCGGAATACTTGTCTGCGGTACCGGAATAGGGATGTCCATTACGGCAAATAAAGTCAGTGGAATAAGAGCATCTGTATGCACCAATGAATTCATGACAAAGGCAACACGCGAGCACAATGATGCAAATATTCTCTGCCTGGGAGCACGTGTTATTGACCTTGACACGGCACTGACTCTGGTAGATTTGTTTATAGATACGCCGTTTTCAAATGATGAGAGACATATAAGGAGAATATCCAAGATAGAAGACTGATGGCTAAATCCAAGGTTTACTACAAAGGCAAAAGAAAGAAACGCAATTATGCAGTTGTTCCTTTTGTTATACTGCTTCTGATTCTTTCTACTGGAATAGTGCTGTTTTACAGCATGCAGAAATATGCGGTTATCTCTGAGGACGGCATACAAATCAAACTGCCTATTCTCAGCGAGGGAGAGGAAACCGTAATTGATGCATCCGGAAACGAAATCAAGGTTTTTGAAAGTGTTGATCCAAACCTGACCTTCCTTTCTGCAGATTATTCTTCAGTTGAGGCAACAGCAGGTAAAGATGTCCAGCCTGTCAGAGCAATCTATATTCCGTTTGAGGAGACTACGAATCCTGAAATAGTCGAAGAGTATGCAAACAGACTAAGCTCGGGCAATGCACTTCTTTTTGAAATGAAAAAGGAAGACGGATACCTGGCTTGGTATTCAGAAACCGAAACTGCATATACATACGGACTTAACATGGCATCGGAGGACAAAAAGGAGTATTTTGTTACTCAGCTCGCTTCGCTGAAGGAACGCAACATATATACTGTTGCCAAGATAAGTGCATGTATTGACAATCTTTTCGGAGCCCATTGTGCCACGGTTACGCTCAAGAACGTGAATGGATTTGATTTCGGTGATGAAAAAGGATACTATCTTGATCCGTATTCAGTTCAGGTAAGGAACTATGTTGTTGAGCTTTGCAAGGAACTATATGAAATGGGATTTGACGAAGTTGTTCTCTCAAATGTATGCTGTCCGATAACAGAGGAAGATCCGAACAATCCTATTACGCTGGTATATACGAGGGAGATGTCAACAACACCGACTAAGGTCGGAGCTGTATCCAGCTTTGTTGTTCATGTGACAGAGGATCTTGCAGATCGCGGGGCAAATAAGTATATTAGCATTTTCTGCGACACTTCTGTTGCCAGAGTACGTTCCGACTCAACCAACGGGCAGAATGGCCCGCTTTTCATGAAAGTGTTTGACCGGGTTTATTTGAACACGGACAGATACGCATATTCATATAACTGCGAAGACTTTGAACCTAGCGTTTCAATCGGGGATATACACGACAGACTTGTCCCTGTGGTTATTAACTATCTACCTGATAATACAAGCTGGATACTAATAGATGAAGAAACATAAAAAGCTCATATTGCTACTGATAATAATAACTGTTGCTTTCATATGGATTCACTCCATAATGCCGCCGGATGTATCCGGAGACGAAAGCCAACGCGTTGTCGAGATACTTGAGAATGTTTTCGGAGACGGAAATGTGGATGAGCACTTTGTGAGAAAGCTTGCCCATTTCACGGAGTTCTTTATACTTGGTCTTGAACTCATGACTTATTTTGACAATATGTATATTTGCGCATTTCATGGTCTGTTTATTGCAGCCATGGACGAAACCATACAGATTGTCTCATCAAGAGGCTCCAGCCTTCTTGATGTATGGCTTGATTTCTTCGGATGTATTTGCGGCATGGTTTTGCTGATTATTATTGCGAAACTGAGGAAAAAGAAAAATGAAGGATAAAAAGACAAAAACTATTAAAATGACGACACTCGCCATAGTAATTGCGCTTGTCGTCGTGCTCAGTCTGGTGGGCAGCACTATTAAGTTCGGACCTTTTTCCATTACGCTTTCACTTTTCCCAATTATTGTTGGAGCAGCAATTTTCGGTCCAGGTGCAGGAGCATTGCTCGGTTTCATTTTCGGCCTGGTTACATTTTTGACCGGACTTGCGGGATGGGATGGCGGCGGAGTCATGATGATGGCAAATGCCAGCATGCCTGCGCTGATTCTCGTATGCTTTTTAAAGGCTATAGCTGCGGGGGTTGTGGCCGGGATAGTGTACAAAAAATTCGGCATAATAGCAGCTTCTGTTGCTTGCCCGGTCGTGAACACAGGAATATTCATAGCAGGAATGTTTTTGTTCTTCAAAAGCCTTCTTGCACAGTGGAGCGGAGGAAGCGACCTGATAAGCTATGTGATATTATCGCTCACCGGAGTCAATTTTCTGATTGAGCTTGTTGTGAATCTTGTGCTTGCTACTACTGCAGAGCGAATAATACAATACGCATTAAAGAAGAGGCTGTAGCAAAATGAAAAATTGCTACGGTCTCTTTTTTCATACCCGGAAA
>R27__coassemble_436_pt1 | contig 27421 bp, 26 predicted proteins | sample R27__metabat2_high_PE_050 | metagenome-assembled genome bin R27 | reverse complement strand
AGGCTGCGGAAACCTTGTATTTACAGCGTTGTTTCTGATTTGTCCAAATAATACCCGCTCTTCCATCTGGGTTAACCAGTACTTTTCCTCCAAGTCGATGTATTAATTTGACATATCTCCCAAAAAAAGGCCCAATACGGCATGCCAAAACATAAACGACAGGGTTAGAAATCTTGTTAGCTGTTATATCTTCAATACTCTTCCTAATACTCTTACAGTCATAGACAATCGCCTGAGCAGCACCTATCTCTGGGACCTTTACAAGGAAGCACTCAGCTCCTCTATATCTAAAAGCGCTTTCTCCCATCCACTCTGAATCAGCTAGCTTTCCAATGTCCATATGCCCGTCCCCATTTGCCTTGCAAGCTACATGGAAATAGATATTATTAGAATATTCAATAAGCTTTTGCACAAAAGTTTCATATCCGCCGTATTGTCCAATTCCCTTGGCTCCAATAATATAAACTTGCTTCATTTTTCCCAGCCTTTTCGGTATTCCTATTATTTCGCAGTAAAACAATCTGCAACTGTTTCTTGCTTAATGTGTAAATATCTTCCTATGAAAAAATCAATCAAGAAAGAATTGAAGTATTATGCTGCACTACTGTACCATAAATCAAAAATGACCCTGATAATAATGGCTATTTGATTTGGGCATACTGTCTTTTTTTTAATGAAAATCAGATTTTCCTGTGAATTTGTTTTCTTAGTGCTTCACAAGCCTCAAGTGCCATTTTTTCTCTCATCAACACTAATGAAACTGCATAACCAGCGAAGAAAAGAACGGCTCCAAGAACTAGGTTGCTACACCACAAGGACAAAAAAACTGCAATAAGATTTGCAAACGCTATTTTAACCCAACCTATTTTTTTTATGAGCATAAATACCACATCTTTCAACGTTATAAACTGACAAACCAGTACAGCAAATTCCGCAGCCACCGTACCAATTGCCGCACCAGCAGCCCCCATTTTTGGAATTAATAGCGAATTAATAACCAGATTAACAACTGCACCAACAATCTCTGAATAAAGAACAGACTTTTCTTTTCCAAGTGGAATCATCATTTGTATTCCAGTTATTCCAGTAATCCCAATAAAAATTATTGACGGCATAATTAGCTGCATTGGCAAAACCGAATTTGCAAACTGTTCTCCGGATAAAAACATTACTGTCTGCGAGGCGAACATAATGAAAAAAACCGTACAAGGAATTGACACCAGCACGACAAAATCCAAAGCTTTTGAGCTCATGTCATAGAACTTTTCTCTTTCACCCTTTTCAAGATAAAATGAGACCCTCGGAAGCATTACATACCCTAATGTAGTTATAAAAGAAACTAGTATTGTTTTAACTTTTACTGCCGCATCATAAAAGCCATTCTCTGTAGTTCCATTTATAAACCCAATCATAACCGTATCCATCCTAGTATATATTGTAGTAGCGATGGACATAGCCATAAACGTGCCTATCGGTCTTAGATGTTTACTAAATGAATAATTCCCCAGTGGCTTTAAAATAATGAAACGCCTTAAACTAATAAAATTTATAACCCCATATCCAGCTGCATTTAGAACCGTAAGGAGTCCATACTTTACATAGTCTTCCTCTGACTTTATCAGAAGAAACATCAGTGGAATCATAGCAAGTCTCATGGCCACAGAAGATATTGCTAAAAAATCATACTGTTCCAGGGCACTATACAGCCAGTCAACAGAGATTGTGTTGAACAAAATTGAAAGAGACACAACATAGAGAAGCTTTTTTTCTACTCTAAGCTGTGGAACAAGATTAATAGACAGAAAAAGGAGTGCAAACGAGACAGCAAAAGTAACAAGGTTAATTATTATTATTTCCTGAGCTGTCCTACTTAGTTTCTCTTTATCATCCCTAACCTTTGCACAAGCTCTGATTCCATACATTGGAATACCGAGTTGGGCAATAATCTGAAAGTAGTATACAACTGAATTAGCAAACTCGACCTTGCCTATTCCTGAAGGCCCAATGACCCTGCTCACATATGGGTATGTAATAAGTGGCACTATGACCGAAGCAGCCAAGCTCAAGCTTTTAACTATGTAATTGTGTTTTACCGATTTAATCTTCAAATATTGAACCTACGAAATGATTATTTGCTTGTATAATAAACAGCATCAACCTGTTTGTTAATTTTCCGTCTGTAGTAAAGGCTGTTCTGGTATGGCTTCCAGCCAAGAAATACGATAGGCATTTCGCAGACAGAAGATTTGTTATACTCCACATATACATTAAGAAGCCGCTCACTCAAAAATCCAAACACTCTAGAATTGTATTTATCTTCGCCGTACTTTGTTAGATCAATCTGGTTCTCAACTTCAAATAAAATATCAAAAAGCCACTTGCAGTAATCATCAAATACTTGTTTTGATGAAATAATCATATTGCATGGATAAATTGTGTTTCTATCCATGACCACATCAAAAGCTTTTCCATATTCGGGGTATTTGGTAATAAGAACATCCCTTGTTAAAATCAAATCTTCTTCGCAATGATAGTGCTTATAATCATCGTAAGCATTTTCATAAAGATGCTGTTTTTGAGGAAGAATAAAATCATAATCCTTAAGTATATTTTTAGCCTTTTGAAAACTTAGTGGTTTCAAAGGGCTTTTTAAAAAAGCATAGTCAAAAAGGCTAAGCCGATCAGCAAAAAACCTTCTGTAGTGGACGAGTCCAACATATTCATCACTACTGTTTTTGTACAATGAATAAAGTCCAGTAAGCTCACAGTAGTTGGCATTTTTATATCCAATATTATCCCCGACGCAGTCATCAGTACCGATATTTAGCACCTTATATCCATCAGGAAGTGACATTTCAAATTTTTTATGTGTTACGACGTAAATCATTTTTCTTCTATAACCTTATCAGCACATATTATGCCATCGTATTCTGAATCAGAAGTAAATGCACAGAAGAGTATTCCCGTATTCCCAAGCGTCATTAACTGTGGGTCAGTCATTGCATATATTAATGTGATAGTTAAAGCTATCAAAAGCATAATATCTTTTCTGTTGAAAGATTTCTTTAATCCCTTAATATATATCATTACGGCATACGCAAGAAACAACGGTCCAAAAGTCAAAAGTAGCTGAAGATATGAGCAATCAACATAGTTATACTTTCCTTCAACTGTTGCTCCAACCCATGTTATTGGCTGCCCAAACAGCTTTATTCCGTATTGATTGATTGCGTTCAGACTTAATTGAAGTCTTGCTGTCAGCAGGCTGTTCAGCTTGGATAGCAATTCAGAGGACGGATTATATGTGAACGCAAAAATGAGCGATACTACGCAACACAAAACCGGTATTAAATAAAGAATAAACCGGTTTTTTATGAAGTCCGGCCACCTAAAGTCAGTAATTATGGCTACAGAGGATAAAACAAGAAGGATTGCCGTAACAAAAATAACCATTTTTGTTCTTGTCATATAGAAAAAGAACAGATTAAGAACTGCAATGCAGACAATCCATATCCAATTGGTTTTCTTTCCAAGGTACCACAGAATTTCTATACTCGAGCAAAGCATAATCATAGCTCCCATGGTAGTATAGGTAAAACCCAGATAGTGCCTTACTCGTGTAGGAAGCACAACGACAACATCGCTTAGAACGCCGGAAAGCGATAACCCCACGACAATCGCCAAGACAAGTATTTTTATCGCAAATGTTTCATGAATAAGCTTTCTGCCATCCAGATTGTATGCAGCCATAAAAAAAGCGAAGAAAAGAATTTGATCTGGAAAGCCCGTTGCATAATAAGTCGCTACAAGTATTATTCCTGAGATTATAAAAAATATGAAATCCATCCTGCTGTATTCGTGCAAAAGCACATTCATTGCGATTATCAAAAAAAGCACAGCATACACAAAATGATAAACATGTCCCGTAATGGTATTTAAAACAATCCTTGTCTGATCACTAATGTCTACCATTGCCGGAATGAAAAACAACAAATATAGCCCCCATGCCAGCATAAAAGCCGCTGTTTTGTATTTACTTAATTTTCTTGCCAACGTCAGCATTATAGTATTCCTCAATATGTCCTTTATCTTCTAAATAAGTACCTAAAAAAGAACTGTAATTTATTGTTCATTAATCTTTTTTCTACAACGAATTTAGGAATCCCGGCTTTTTTCCCGTAAATACGATAGTCTTTTCTGAATATCTCATTTCTTACTTTTGCCTGTGCCTTTGGCGGTCTTTCGTGGCCGGAGTAATTCTGGTATAGGGAAGCATTCCTCAAAACATGTATTTTTATCCCTTTACCCTTCATACTATTCATGAAATCATGATCTACAAAATCAAGAAACATATTTTCATCATACCTGTAGTTGTCATAAACAGATATATCTACAGCCATTCCCGAGTTAATGGCAGACAATATTTCCTTACTGTCGATATCATCCAATGTGTCTATTGGTTTTAAGTTAAATACTCTGTTAGTATTCAAAATACATGGTGAAAGAATATAATTATCTCTCTCAAGGCTGTATACAACAGGAACAAATATTTTAGCCTCTTTGTCACTGTTTATGGCTTTCTCGAGCTCTGTAAAATAATTGCTGTCAAGTTCCGTGTCATCATCCAGCCATATGACATAGCCTTCTTTATTTCTGGCTTTTATATGGTCGAGTGCGCAGTTGTATGCTTTTGGAATGCCCTTATTCCCATGCATACTAATGTATTCAAGCCCATTTGATATACAAAACTGTTCGTTGTTGTTTTCCATTGTAGAGTTGTCAACAATAATGGGCTTATGGCCAAGATTTATCAGCGCTGTGCAGCTTGGGGAATCTGCACAGTTTTCGTTATATATAACTATTACTGGGGAGAATAACATAACCCTTAACTCTTTTCTCTATTTGTTTTAATGGTACATTGGATTACTTTGCGCCCTTTCTCTGGAAAAGAACGACAAACGTCTTCAACAGTATTTTTATATCAAGGCTTATTCTCCAGTTTGTGATATACCAGGTATCAAGCTCAACAACCTTTTCAAAATCAGTTATCTGGCTTCTTCCGCTTACCTGCCACATTCCGGTTATTCCAGGTTTCATTGCAAGGCGCGCTCTGTGATGGTACTTGTACTTTTCCCACTCATCAACTGTCGGAGGTCTGGTTCCGATCAATGACATGTCGCCCTTTAGAACGTTTATGAACTGAGGGAACTCATCTAATGACCATTTCCTAATAAAATTACCAATACCGGGAATAATCCTCGGGTCATTGTCCATTTTAAACATCATTCCGTCAGAAACAGTATTGCTATTTTGAAGCTCCATTTTCATTTCATCTGCATTCATCACCATTGAGCGAAATTTCAGCATTTTGAAATGTTTCCCATTCTGACCGATGCGTTCCTGTTTGAAGAAAATAGGTCCTGGAGATTTTATAGCTATTATCGGTCCAATAATCAAAGCTAGCATAAGCGTTACAAGACATCCGATAATCCCTGTAAAAATATCAAAAAGGCGTTTAACAAGAACCTGATACGGCATCATATAGTTGAATGCTGTTGTTAATACCGTATACTCGCCTATATCCTCAATGAACTGCTTGTTTTGAACTACACCTTTTATATTAAGTACTTGATGGATAGTAATACCCATCTGTCTGCAGTCATCGATAAAGCTAACCGGATTTGTAGCATCATTTGGCAGATACACTATTACCTCGTCAATCCACTCCCGGCATATATAGTCCGAGGCCTCATCAAGGCTAACAACAGCTATCTCCTCATCAATACTATTGAGCTGCTTTTTCTTCTTTGAGTAAAAATCAACAAGCCCTATTGCCTTAACAGAATAATGGTTTGCCTCATCTTGCTTCAGTATAGTTATTATACTATTGGCATTATTACTGTCAGTTAACACAAAAAGGGGCGTTTTTCTCGACTCTGATACTGGAATTTTGTTTATTCGTATTATTACCTGTTTCCAGAAAAGTCTACCAATGTAGTCAACTGCGACAAACACAAGTGTTGTGTATGCTATCAATAGTCTTGAATAAGCACTTCCAACATGTACGACATACATGTATACGATAATAAATACTGCAGAAAGAAATGAAAGCATCAACACATTTATGAGTTCGTCATATAATCCTCTGGTTATGACCCGATTAAGATTATTCACCATTATGGAAGTTAGTATTTCTGCTATGCAGTAAACGACTATCAAATCGCGGTATATGTCCTGTGAAAACGGGTTGCTTCCATTTCCAAATCTGATTGCATAAGCGATGCAAAATGCAATAACAAGGCAAATCAGGTCAACGACCATAAAATCTATATGCTTTTTCCAGTCCGATCTTTTTCTCTGATACATAATAGATTATCCTTTTAACTCAATTTGTTGTACGAATCAGTCAGATTACTTTATTGCAATACTTCCTATAATTGGAATACCGTACTGGCCGCATGAGGTCAATTCTTTTTCTATATCATCATATTTGCTGACATTTATCTGCTCCATAAGAACAACTGCACCAGAATTATCGGCATTTTTCATATCTTCAACACCTGAAAAAGCCGGCATTCCTTTTGTACACTCAACACCTTTTTCGTTTAGTACCCCTCTGATACTTAGAAACACTTTTTCCGCTTTTTCTGTGCCCGGTACAGCAAAAAATATATGATTCTCGCTCAGTTTCTCGGAAGCAAAAATAATATTGTTTGCGACTCTAGAAATATCCGATTCATTTTTTCAATGATGCCTAAACTGAAAATACCAAATGGTGCAGAAAGGTCGTCTGCTGTTCTTAGTCTATCTGAGGTAATATATGGAATTGCTGCCAGAAAACAAGCTGCTATCAATCCGGCCACAGCACCAATAAACATATTCTTTTTTGAGAATCTTTCCATTCCGGCATCAGTGCTTTCCACGCCATCCGCTTTCAAGGATTCACCTGACAACAAAGAATTGTAATATGCTTTCTGTTCAGAAGAAAACATAGATTTGGCATTATTTACAAGAGCTACCATTTGGTTAATGGATGCTATGTAATAATAGTCGGCCTCTCCAAGTTCTCCCCCAGCATTTTCAGAAATGTATTTTTCCTTATAGGTTTCTATATATGCTTTAAGGTTTTCCTCCATCTCTATTACATATTCAACTTCTTGAAGGTCTTCGGCTGAAAGTGTGGATTCTTGGTTTTCTGATACATTTGTTGGTGTGCTGGTTTTTGGTGCAAAAACAAACCCAAAAATCAACCCAAAAACAATCGAGGCAACAAGTATTATCGGCCATTTTTTGAATACATACTTGAACATATCAGCTACATCAATATCTAAATTATCCTGGATGCTTGTATATGGCATATTTGATTCGTTCATATGCTCTCCCCCTTATTAGAGCCCAGATACTTGCAGGCATCTGCCATTCCATTTCTCATCATGGTTATTTTTTCTTTTTTATTGTCTTCAAATAGAAGAACAACTGCTATGTCTCTATATGCGCGTAATTTTGTTCCTTTTATCTTATGCTTATTACCTACCACTAGCCTGTTTCTTGCAATATAGTAATCTCTCCACGGCTCGTGGTTATATGAATATCCAAGTATAGTTTTCTTCCCATATCCGACTTCATGCTTGAGTCCCTCAAAAGGAATGCGAACTATTCTGAATCCAGCCTCTTTAAGAGAATAGCATATATCCATATCAACCATATCAATAAAGAGGCTCTCATCATATCCGGGTGTTCTAAGATATGCCCTTACATTCATAAAGCAACCTGAAGTTATGCACCAGTCAACATCGCCGCATTGTTGCTTCTCTTCAAAATTTCTGTCTCGAATAATACACGTCATTGCTCCGATATCTGAAGCAACATTTTCTGTGTACTCTTCTATAAGTCCCGGCATTATCTCGCTGTCCTGATCAAGTGTAAGCACCCAGTCGTATCCGTTTTGAACTGCGTGGTCCATTATTTTTCGAAGTGCACTGGCAATGCCTATGTTATCATTTGTGTTGTCATGGATAAAAACATCATAGTCATTCAAAGCCTCGCAGGTTTTGCTGAGGCTTTCTTCATTGGGATAATATGTTACTATTCCTACAAGTATTTTCATTTAACAATTTCTGTCCAGAATCTATCATTTTGATCATATGAATACCTAGCCAGATATTCATTGAATGAGTTTCTTGACATTTCTTCCCAAAGTCTTACGTCAGATGATATTTGGGAAGAATCAAAGTCATCCAAGTAGCCGAAAGATGGTTTTACGACTTGTTTGTTGAATCCGACCGATGATGCCATAACAGGAAGGCCTACTGACATATACTGTATCAGTTTGAATGCGCCTTTCCCGTAGTTGTAGGGTTCATCCAAAAGAGGCATAATGCCCAGATGTGCGCTTTTAAGTTCTTCCTTCGCTGTTTTCCTGCTCCATTGGATATTTACGACATTTCCCTCATAAGGAGCATTGCAAACAACATGAAGTCCAGGTATATCTACAAGAGAAAGATTCTTTAGATTGCCTGAAGTTCCCAGCCAAAGCACCGTAAAATTGTCGGAGAATGTTTTTTTCCGGTTTTCAATAAGTTCATCTATATTGGATGCCGGAATATCCGTTGTCGGAACGAGTTCAGCCTTGTTATCTACAAACCCGTTCAGGTAATCCGACGTAACCACTATCTTAGAAGAGTTTTTCTTCAGAAATGTAAATTCTTTTTCCGAGCACTCGCCTTCCGAGAGAATATCATCATCAAAGTCCCATATTAGTTTTGAATTCTGAACAACCTTCTTCAGCCTCTTGAGCAAAAATGCAGGCAGATAATGAGGAACCAGTTCTCTCTGGATAATAACGTGTGAAGGTTTATGCTTCAGATCATACTTCAAATCAAGTGCTCTGTTTTTAATGATAGTCGCAAGCAGAAATGCCTGATAAAGCTTTTTCTTAAATCCACTCATTTCCAGATTTTTATAGAACTGCTGAACACTTATTGCATCATTGACTATCCAGTTCGGTTTTTTATAAATCGCAATACGGTAATGGCTTGCAGGGTCGCCTTCGGCGTTTCTCACATATGCGGACACATATCTGGATTTTTCAGGTTCAAAATATATGTCATGCATCAAAGTTTTGACATTTGAAATATCAAAGCGTTTGAGATTCTCGTATGCCTCTTCCGTACAGTCAGGTGCGTTTTTAATAAGCTCCGCGAGTTTTTTCACATCTCCGCTCTTTGCAAGACACTCACTTGGAAGAAGATCACGACATCCGCGGATATTGTATGCAACGCACGGAACCTTTGCAGCAATTGCCTCCATAAGCGATACCGGCAGTCCTTCTCTCAGTGACGGGAAAAGAAATAAATCCGCTTTCTTCAGAAGTTCGGGAACATCGTTTCTGTATCCCAGAAAATGCACTCTGTCTTCGATGCCGAGCTCTATTGCCTCCTTTTTGAGGTCTTCCATGAGCACTCCGCTTCCGGCAATTGAATAATCAACATCCGGCAGCATTGATACAGCCTTCAGTGCATCAGTATGGTTTTTAACGGCTGTCATCTCTCCGACAGAAAGAATGTGTTTTACAGTACTGTCTTCTTTTTTGCAGTCTTTTTCAGCATTGAATCTTTCAATATTAATCCCGATTCCAGGTATGTTCCATGTGTGTTTTGCATGGAACTTTCTTCTGGCAAGAACGAAATCCTCGTCAACAATGGTAATCAGGTCATCTGTCCAGCGGGAAAGAAACTTTTCAACAGGATAGTAGAGTATCCAGTTCTTGACTGGAGCTCCTTTAAAAAAGTGGAAGCCGTGGGCCGTATAAATAACCCTTCTGGCACGAGCGGCATGCGCCGCGATTCTGGTAAGAACACCCGCTACAGGAGTATGGCAGTGAATAATGTCATAGTCGCCGTCTTTGATTACTTTTAAGAGTGCTCTGTATGCTTTTGCATTACGCGGAGAGAAGGGGTTTCTTTCAAATTTAATGTCGTAGTAATTGTCACAAAAAGGGATAGTATCAAAGCCGTCATTTCTTGCAGCCACGTCAACCTGCCATCCCTCTTCGTGAAACATCTGGAGGAATGGAACGTGAAATTCAAGAATATGTGTTTTTACAACTGTCGCGACAAATAATACTTTTTTCATTTCTTTGCTGTAGTTTTTCCCTCGTCTATCCCTGATGTGGATTCTTTTAAAAACAGTATTCTTACCGTGGCAAAAATCAGTTTGATATCTTCCATAACGGACATCCTGTTAATATATAAAAGATCCATCTGAAGCTTTTCATATGGGTCGGAATTATACTTTCCGTACACCTGTGCAATACCAGTCAGGCCTGCCTTCACCTGTAGTCTGAGTGGGAAGGTAGGTATATCTTTTTCATACTGCTTTGCTATTTCCGGTCTTTCCGGCCTTGGTCCGACAAATGACATTGTACCGGACAGTATGTTTACAAGCTGCGGCAGTTCATCTATACGGCACGCTCTGATAACTTTGCCAACCGGCGTTATCCTGCTGTCATTTTTGGTTGACAGTCTTGCAACACCATCTTTTTCGGCATCAACGGTCATCGAACGGAATTTTAGAATATTGAATTCTTTTCCACCTTTAGTAAGACGTTTCTGCTTATACAGCACCGGGCCTCCGTCACACACTTTTACGGCAATAGCAGTAATTAGAAGAATCGGGCTCAGAATAATCAGGAAAAGTGCCGAAAAGACTATATCGAACAAGCGCTTGATTGCGAGATATTCAATCTTTGGTGTTGATCTTGCCACGCGGAACATAGGCACGGATATAGCCGGTACATACTCGCCGCCTGCGAAAATAATATCGCCGATATGCGGTGCAAAATACCCCGTAATACCTTCGCTCACGCAGAATTTTGCAATTTCATTTCTCTTTTCCTCGTCTATCTCCGTAACAAACAGTGCATCATAGCCTTTTAACATGCCGGCAATGCTGTCTTTTTTCAGTTCGTCGTCCAATATGACCTTTTCCACAGAGAAAATGTCTGAGTGCTGTTTTATCTCTGAAATCAGTTCAGATGCCGCGGCACTTTTGCAGATAAGAGCACATTTCTTGCGTCCGCAGATTTTGTGATAGATTCCGAATGCGGCGACCGACCACAGAATGTTAAACGCAAACTGAGTAAGCACAAGAAGAAGCATCGGCCATGGTGAAAAGTAATGGACATAAAAGACAACAGCAATTACCAGATACGCAAGAACCGCACTAATAAAGTTTGACAGAAACAGGGCATAGATAAGGTCTGCCACCTTGCTGTACTCAAGATCATATGCATAGTACACCCTTGTAAGAAAATAGAACGATGCAGCATACATAAGATAGTAGAAGATGTAGAACCTTCTGACGTTTTCGGAGTCAAACCATATGGTGTAGAAAGACCGCTGGAAAACTGAGAACAAAACTATCGTAACGGCAAAGTGAAATATCTTCAGAGCCCGTATATAAATGTTTCTATTTATCTGCTTCAATTAATCCAACCTCGCAAACTAAAGTAACCAAATACCATGGATAATATGCAATCATGTCCGACTGGAGCATTATAAGAAGAGTGAACAAAATCATTTTGACTTCGCGACTTTTAACCTTTGAAGCGCAAAGCGCCGTCATAATGATTCCCGCGGCAAGGGTTAAAAAGCCGCCTTCATATACTGTCTGAAGCCATTCGTTATGTGCGTGAACATATCCGTGATTCCAGATACTGCTTTCGTAAAAGTAATTCGTGCTGTCTCCGAAGCCATGCCCAAGAAGCGGTTTTTTCAGTGCCTCAGGGACAATTCCGTTCCAGACATACAGCCTTCCTGACATCGTAATATCTTTTCCGAGAACGTCCTCAACTACGAACTTTACAAAAGGAAGCTCACTGAGCGCTCCGTAGAAAAACACAAGAAGCACGAAAAGTACCGCCACGATGCCGAGAAAAACAAGAAAATTCCATTTCTCAAATGCATTTCTGATAAACGGGAAAACAAGGTAGATAAGAATTATAAGTGCTCCTACAACGGCAGTTGCGCAAAAACACATCAGCTGGTTTGCAAAAAAGAGCAGAATGTATATTGCGAACTTTATCTTATTTCCGGACTTTTTATAGTCAAGAAGACTAAAAAGCATTCCGATAAGAAGCGACCACCCGACCGCATTCTCAAACCCGATGAAAAAGTCTTCTCTCCAAAGTCCCATGTAGTTCTTAACCGGCGTGATTAGCTCGCAGAGTATGTTGAGAGCTGCAGCTATCAGATAAACCCAGGAGCATATACTGATTTCCGCTTTTCTGTCTTCGGGTAAAGATAAAAGCAGTATCGCAGCCAGAGAATAGATAAAGTCATCAGCCCACCTTGATATATTTCCCGAATTAACGAGCGTTGAGACAAAATAAAAGACGAAAATCAAAATATATCCGTATATGGGCAGGATTCCATTCCCGATTTTTCTATGTTTTGATAAAAAAACTTTGTACAGGAATAGAGCAATCGCAGCCCATGAAAACGCTGTAGTCAGTATTGTGTGCACCGTCATCATTCTGTATGAAAACGAGAATAAAAACATTTCACGCAGACTTCGCTCCGTAAAGATGAACGCCACGGCAAAAAGTGCCAGATTCAGTGTTGGATTTTTTATTATCTTTTTTACAGCCAAGATGAAATATCCTTTTTCTCTAAATACTTTAATGCCGGATACCCGATCAGAAACATTACCGCAGCTTCACTAAGCGCAATTTGGAGAATGCAGAGGGGGTATACGCCGATACCGTATGCAAACGATAACACCGCACCTACAATAAGTGAATTCGAAACAACCGGCCACAAGCAGGCCGTCCATTCCTTTTTAGCTTTTGCACTGAGAACAGCCGCTATTAGTGTGGCAAGACTTCCAAAAATAATGTCAAAAACATTACCCGTATAGATGTTTGCTAGTATGCATCCCACGAAAAGGCCGAGTGCGGATTCCGGAATGAGGAAAGGCATTATACATAGAACTTCGCTTACTCTGAACTGCAGTGGCCCGTATGAGATCGGTGCAAGAACCAGTGTCAGCACCGCATACAGCGCACCAGTTACTGCAGAAGCAGCGATCCTTTTTGTAGTGAATGAAAACATAAATATCCCCGCAATTAGTCCGTCTCCAGATGCTTCTTTTTCTGCTCAATCCATTTTTCCGTCTTGTAAAGTGCAACTGAAGCAAGAAGCAGAACAAGCGGAACATTTACGAAAATATATCTCGCTCTTTGTTCAAACAGTGCGTTAAAGGCCAGAATACCTAAGAAGGCAAGATAAAGAACCTTGACATTTTTGTTCTTCCTGAAGAACAGACCTGCAATTAACAGCGCAACGCACAGATACCACACAATGCTTACGGCACATGACCAGATTTTATAGTATTCTCCATCCTCATAGTAAATGTTACGGAGTGTCTTTCCGTTTTCTTCATTGTAGGCATAAACGAAATTGCCTTCTCCAAACCAGGAAAAAGTTCCGTCGGATAAGAAGTAAGCGGTTTTCTTTAGTAAATGCCTTATTGTCCCGGCGGTTCCAAATTCTCTGACTCTTTCAAGTGCTCTGTTCAGGTCTTCTCTGTTTCTCTCGCCTTTGCTCTGAATTGATTCGCTGAACAAAACATCTTCTTCCGCCCATGCACCAGTGGTTCGTTCGTTCAGTCCCATCATAAGGTAGTGCGCGGCACCCATGGATTTCTCATCATCGGTCCTTGCATTGAGGCTTTCCACAGAAGAAGAGACCAGTCCGACGGACAGGACTATGCCAAGTATCAGATATAACAATTGCTTCGGGTTTCTGAGCTTGATCAGCACAACTGCGATAGCGATTATGGCCGCTTGCGGTTTTATTGAAAAAGCAATATATGACAAAAAGCCGATTATTGACCATTTGTATCTGATATTTTTAACTGAGATAAAATAAATAAGGATTGGAAAAACCAGCCCGGAAGCATCACTGTACGGAACCGAAATCCACGGAGACAGTCCGATAAGAATCTCAAATGCCGCGAAAGTCCAAAATGCGGATTTTGAGTCGGATAAATCCTCGGCGCACAGATAAGTCAGCACGGCAGCTGTCTGACAGAGAACGCATTGAACCGCTATGAGAATAAGATAACCATATCCTTCCCAGAACCCGGCGGATGTTGCAATACGCAGTATAGATCTGTACAGAAAGACTAGAAAAAGATTGTTAGGATATATGGAAAAATAAACCGGGTCAATATCCCCCTGTGCAGCTCTCCAAACGTAGCCCGCATCCCATCCGGCATAGAACCAGTAGTGTCTTATCATGCAGAACTGCGCCAGTGCAAAAATTGCACCGAGAAGAATCACAATGTATTTTTTTGTTTTCCTTTGCCGGATTTGCACTAATTATCTTTCCATTCCGCTGTTTCTTTTATACAAACTGAATTCGCATCCGCAATACAGCTGCCTGTATATGCCCAGCTGCTCACTCAGCATCTGTGATCTGTTTTCGCCGTTTCTTTTTTTGAAATCGCTGGGAAGCCATTTTGCGCCAAACTTTTCTGATTGCTCTTCACCAATTCTGTTTATAAGGACCGCGTCTTTATGTCTTGATACCGTCAGTGTCGTGCAGAAATAATCAAACTCTCTTTCAGCAGCTGTTCTGGCGGTCTGCTCCAGTCTCAGCCGGAAGCATTCTTCGCAGCGGTGTCCGCCTTCGTCTTCGTTTTTCATCTCATCCGAAATGACGCTTAAGTAGTCTTCGTGATTCCAGGGCATTTCAATAACATCAATGCCGAAGCCCATTTTTTCTACAACTTCCCTCAGAGTAGCGAGTCTTTTGTCAAACTCGTCTTTCGGATATAGATTAGGGTTATACCATAAAATGGTAATATCAAAATATGAACTCAGATACTCGAGCACGGATGTTGAGCAGGGCCCGCAGCAACTGTGAAGAAGGAGCTTTGGTTTTCTGCCCTTGCTGTTGTCAATAATTCTGTCAAGCTCTCTTGAATAGTTTCTTCGGTTCATTTTTCCCCGGCAGATAGTTCTCGTTTTTCCCGAGTTTTCCGTTCAATGCATCCTTCTTTGACTCACTCAGCATCTTTACGAGGTCTTTTCTTCCCTTAAGACACGCTCCCAGAATAAAAACATCATATTCAATCTGCGCCATTATCTGCGTTGTCTTCGGGCAGTGCTTTTTTATTGTGGCGTACCTGTTTCTGTGCCCATAATAGGTCTTCCAGTTCATTCTCTCGTAAAACCCGCCGCCTGCATCCATTGTCAGTTTTGTCTTGTGATTTAGAACAGCTTTGTTTACGTTTACAATTCCTCCGTATTTTTTGAGTCGCATGGAATACTCCGTATCATCGTATGAAATAAAGTATTCTGCCCTCGGAAGTCCGATTTCCCTTATAACGGAGTTCTTTATCATCAATCCGCAGAAAGTGGACATGTCGTATACAAAGCATTCCTTTTCATAGTCCTTTTCCGCGATGTTCTTTTCTGCAAAAATGAGCATGCTGGAGATGACGCGCCTGTGGTTTAACTGTTTTATTCCTTCTGTTTCAACCGTTCCGGAAACAGCAGCGACGCCGTCATGCTCAGAAATATACTTGTCGCAGTAGTATAGATAGTCCCGGTTCAGCATTGCATCATCGTCAATTACCAGCACATAGTCGGATTCAAGATTAGATGCAATTTCGATTCCGTCCTTAAAACCTCCGGCCCCACCGAGATTTTCATTTTCAGTCCTGATGATATATCCCGGTAGTTTGGCGAGTTCCCTAAGATAGTCTGAAGTGCCGTCAGTCGAAGCATTGTCAACTATGACTACCTCATCAAATTTCCGGCTTTGCCCTTCGATGCACTCAATGCACTCTTTGAGCAGACCGATACGGTTATATGTAACTATTACTGCTGCATATTGCATAATCGGATTATCTCTTTCTATACCACATTGCTTTTTTCACTGTTTGAATAGACTTTATTTATGGCTCTTGCTATCTGCTCAGGCCAGAAGAGCCTGAACACTTCAAGATCCTCTTCGCCTCTTGCACTTTCACCTAGAAGATGAGATGTTTCGGATTCCTCATGGATTCTGTGAAGCATGAGTATCTCATCGGAATGTGTGAACTCTCCGTCAAGCTGAGAAAGTTCCACCCACTTTTTCCAGTCAAGATTGCTTCTCATCCCCTGCTCAAACGGATTGGCAAGCATAACTTCTCTTTTATACGTAACCGATGGACAACATATTGAGTTCCCGAGCGAAAAGCTGATTTTTCTAAGTCTCTTGCTTTTTCCGTTAATTTTCATGGGCATGCTGAGAAGTCGCTTTATCCTAAGTAGATTGTTTTCATCTATCTCTTTTCCATCCCTAAGCTCCGCATAATCCGAGAAGAAAATCAGCGGCTTATTACTTTCATTCATTTTTTCAAGCATTACGGATGCGTAGTTGCTTTTATATACATCGTCCTGATGAGCGATTGTCACAAGTTCAGTTTCAGCGCTTGAAATAGCAAAGTTCCAGTCACCGGCAATACCGCTTTCTCCGCGGTTAATAAACATTGGCAGCGAATACTTCCGGCACAGGCCTTCAATAAGCTCATTCGGTGTTGACGTTGCTACGATTACCCGGCTTCCCTGATAAATGACGGACTTGATGCAGTCCTCAAGAAACGGGCTTTCCTTGTATGCGCATATGGAAAATGTATGATCCTTATTTGTCAGCATTTTTTAAGGCTTCATCCTGAGCAACTCTTGCAAGCTTGCTTTCAAGGCTGCTGATACGTACGGACATTCTGAACACTTTGATAATCAATATAAAAATAATAGCCAGGAATATGAAATTAGCCGGGGATTCAATACCAAGCACCCCTGCTCCCCAGATTACAATCCCCGGAAAAGCAGCAAAAATAATCAGAAGAAATGAAAAGCATATCCAAAAAACCGAATCCTCGGTTTTTACTTTCGCCTTTCTCACGTTTATAAGAATCCAGGCGCACGATAGCAGCGATGCTACTATAAGAACAATTCTAAGTGTAAGTGTCATGTCTCTAAATACTCCGTCTAAAAAACTGAACAAAATAAATGGAAATGAACATATTAATCATATATCTTGCAGATTTTCCTGCGGTAAAATAACTTTTCCCGGTTTCTCTTTCATACATCTCAACCTGGATTTCCTTAATCTTAGCACCGTTTCTGATTAGAAAAGCAATAGTGTCCGGTTCAGGTCCGAAATTGATGTTTTCCGCCAAAATGCCAATCATTTTTTTGGAATATGCCCGCATCCCTGAAGTAGGATCATTTATCTTACAGCCGGTTGTTGTCTTAATTGCAAAGGACAAAAGCCTGCTTCCAAGCATTCTCGCCGTAAATGGTTTTTCCTTGTTTACAAATCGCGACCCTATTACAATATCGGCATTTTCCTCTGTCATGCACTTTACCATGTCATCAATAAACAAAGGCTCATGCTGTCCGTCTCCGTCAATCTGAACAGCAACATCATAGTCATGCTCATATGCATAGCGAATGCCTGTCTGAAATGCACCCGCAAGGCCGAGATTGACGGGAAGATTCAAAATCTTATACCCTTTTTCCCTGCATATATCTGATGTGCCATCAGAGGAACCGTCATTTACCACTATGAAATCGGCATCTTTGCATTTGGCGCGGACGCTTTCAACCACTTTTTCTATGCTCTGCTCTTCATTATAGGCAGGAATAATTATTAATACTTTCATAAAGCAACCTTTATTACGTTAATTGCCAGTAAAGCGACCGATGCAAGCACTGGTAAAGTTTTAACCCATCTGTTTTTGTTCCTTACATATCCGCCGAGTACTAGCGATGCAAGCGGCATTACCAGCGGAATAATATATCTCGGCTGGCAGCCCATAATGTAGTCCTTTCCGACAGGAGTAAACACCAGATAGAACACCCATCCGAGAATGACTACCATCAATAGAATAATCACTATTCCAAGAATTCTGATGTATGTTTTGCTGGTAGGTCCGTCAATTATTGCTGCCAGCAAAACCACTGCAAGAATTGGGATGGCTCCTATGGTACCGGTCAAGAATCCAAACGAGCACATGGCATTTGCAATATTTACCGGATTGATATAGTCAAGCATGAATCTTCCCGTCATTTGAATGAAGGCATTTACGTCAGACAGGATAAACTGAATCTGTCCTATTCCGCTGACTGTTTCAGTCTGGTCACGTATATCCCCTATATCTCCCGAGCCAAACGAAGTCATATACAGGTATGCGAAAAGCATAAGTCCGCATGCAATAATCAGCACCCAGTACTTAATCATCTGCTTTTTGTCTTCAAATCTGTCTCTCGGCATAAGGAGCAGGAAAACAAGCAGAAATGCGTAAGGTAGTTTCGGAAGTACCGCCAGCACCATGGCACCAACCATGATAATGATTTCACGCCATTCCAGTTTTTTGTCTGTTTCATCGTTTGCTCTGAAGAAATAAGAAAAGCTCAGTGCGCTCAGAGACAGAACCCATGGATCCGCCGAGTAGTTTGCACTTAGAAATACCGCAGTAGGCACAAGCGCAACACAAGCGAGCAAAGTCTTGCCCCTCTTCAGGTGCCTTATGGCAAAATACATAATCACAACATACAGAAGGAGATTACCTATTCTCCCAAGAATATATCTGGTTGAAAATGAAAGTCCCAGCATTCTTCCAAGCCAGGTTAATGCCAAAATACCCAGGTATCCTATTCTGTCCGGGAAGAAAGCCTTCGCACTGTTGTATGCAAGTACTCTGCCGGGGTTTTCCTCTTCTATGTTCAGTCTGTTCTCAAACTCGGCCTGTTCATTTGACCCAATTGAGATAAACGGACTGTAAATAAGGTCTATATCTGCCTCAGTCTCGGTGGCATATATTCCCTGGGACATATACAAAACACGCTCATAATGGTTTTCATCATCCCATGAGTTATAGCTTGATACCGGTATGTTTACTGCAAGTATCATCCCAAAAGCGAGCGCAGCTGCTGCAAATATGTTTTCCTCGGAAAAAAGATTTGTTTTATCTGTCAGCTTTTTTCTCCCATGCTTTCCGAGAATAATAGGAAGTGCAGCAAGATTGACTGCCAGTATGGCCGCAAGAGACGGGTACCTATAATAATTACCCGTGACGGGATTGAGAAACGACTGTACGGTTACTGCGATGCAAAAAAGTGAAATAACATAGCAACCGATTCCTTTTCTGCCGAACAGCTCATAATAGATGCCGGACAGAACAATGGTCATTATCGAAAGAACCACAATCAATGCAGTACTTTTAATAGTAACCGGTCTGTAGGTCCCGCCCAGTCTGACCACGAGAGCCATTCCCGCCTGGGAAATTACCGCCGAAACTATTGCGGTAATCAGAAGCAATATACCCTTTTTCAGATATCTTTTAGTAATGGCTGTACTTTATCCTTTTCGCTAAGCTGTATTTCACAATCTACCTTTGGCCAGTCTATTCCGACATCCGGGTCATTCCACGCAAGTCCGCCTTCGTCTCCCGGATGATAAAAATCCGTACACTTGTAGCAAAATTCCGCCTCATCACTCAGAACCAGAAAGCCATGTGCGAATCCCGGAGAAATATAAAACTGCTTGTTGTTCTCGCAGGAAAGCTCAACTCCGAACCACTGTCCATATGTTTTGCTTCCCTTTCTGAGGTCAACTGCAACATCAAAAACCTCACCCTTGATTACCCTGACAAGTTTTCCTTGAGGATACTGTTTCTGATAGTGCATTCCGCGAAGGACGCCCTTCACGGATTTGGACTGGTTGTCCTGAACAAAAACCATGTCAAGCCCATACTCTTTCATGTCGTTGAAATTGTATGTCTCCATGAAATATCCTCGTGAATCCCCGTGCACTGTGGGTTCAATAATATACAATCCCTCAATAGGGGCATTGGTTACTTTTATCTGTGCCATTATAGCTTTTCTCCAATTTCAATCAGATATCTTGATAGTGCATCCTGCCAGTCAGGAAGCGGCATAAATCCTTCATCAACAAGCTTTGTCTTGTCGAGGCGGCTGTTAAAAGGCCTTGTAGCCCGGCTTAACCCGTATTCTTCAGTACTGACCGGAATAACCTTGGTAACAAGCCCCGCCTGTCTGTAGATTTCACAGCAGAAATCATACCAGGAAATAAAACCGCCTTCATTTGTCGCATGATAGTATCCGTATCTTTCACTGCCAATCATGTCCACAAGGAGTCGTGCCAAATCATACGTATATGTTGGCGTTCCAATCTGGTCGTCCACGACTCTTACCGTATCGTGCGTTTTCCCGATGTTTATCATAGTCTTGATGAAATTCTTGCCGTTGAATCCGAAAACCCATGCAATTCTTACAATAAAAAACTTATCTAGGCTTTCCTCTACCGCACGTTCTCCGTCAAGTTTTGACTGTCCATAGACATTGAGCGGAGCAAAATCCCTGCAGTCAGGTTTCCACGGTTCCGTGCCCTGACCATTGAAAACATAGTCTGTGGAAATGTACATCATCGGAATGTCAAGCTTTTTACACGTTCTTGCAATATTGGCTGTTCCACCGACATTAATCTTTCGACATAACTCGATCTCGTCTTCCGCCTTATCAACAGCCGTATATGCCGCGCAGTGAATAACCGCATCGGGTTTATACCCAGAGATTACATCATTTACTGCAATCCCATCTGTTATATCCAGTTCTTTAGACGATACGCCCTTAAATTCTATATTTCTCTTTTCACATTCTCTGGCGACATCGTATCCAAGCTGTCCGGAATACCCTGTAATAAAAACTCTCATAACCGACACTTTTCCATACTATATTATTAATAATATATTAAGTGATTGTACCACATTTTGAACTCGTTGACAACAAGCATCACCATGTTTATAATTGGTCCATATTCAGTATCTGAGGAGTATTGAAATGGATAAAAGAGTAGACAAAATCAACTACTATCTGGATATTGCTGATACCGTGCTTAAAAGAAGTACCTGTCTCAGACGCAAGTATGGTGCGATAATTGTCAAAAACGATGAAATAATCTCAACCGGCTATAACGGAGCTCCGCGTGGCCGCCAGAACTGTGCAGATATGAATTTCTGCATGAGAGAAAAGTTGAACATCCCGTCTGGTGAAAGATACGAGCTCTGCCGCAGCGTACACGCTGAGGCAAATGCAATAATCTCCGCCTCACGCCGTGATATGATTGATTCGACCATCTATCTTGTAGGGCGTGACGCCAAGACTAACGAACTTTTGGCAAACACAACATCCTGCTCAATGTGCAAACGTCAGGTTATTAATGCCGGAATAAAACAAATCGTCATACGCAACACCGAAACGGAATATACCATTGTTCCTATATCCGAGTGGGTTGAAAATGACGATTCAATACTGACCCTTGATATTTAGTTTTAACCGAATCTATGACATTAATCCGTTATAGATTCGGACTTTTTTTACGGAAGATACTCTGCATCAGTTTATCCGAAACGGTTTTCAGACACCATGCGCAGAAAATTATCAGCAGGGTTGTTAGAAATAGGACAAAAAGCGTTCCGGATACCGAGCTCGGGTTCTGATAGCTTTGGACTCGTCCGATAATCTGGTGTTGAAGGAGAAATATCGGGTAGCTCAAGACGCTCAGTTCCTTAATAATGCCGTATTTGTCGTATTTCATCACAAAATTACCTATAAAAAGAAGCGGGAGGAACAGTGAAAGGCCAAACAGCTGCGTCAGAATGTATTCGTTGATCATGGGCAGTTTTACTGTTGCAAGTATAAGTGCAACTGCCGCACTTGCAATTACAGCCGGGATGCAGTCACAGATTATATCCTTATGCTTTGCCAGAATCATTCCGAACACAAATGATAGTGCGCACGCAATAATGTTTCTGATGGCATATTGCGTAAAGTACTGCGTCAGCATCATCCAAATATATAATCCGACCATAATCACGGCTGTCAGGGCCGTGGATTTTTTAAGTAATCCTGCAAACAGCGGATACATAACATAAAGGATAATCAGCGCGCCCAAAAACCATTCGCCGATGAATGCGTATACCGGAAATTTGCTGGCGGCATATCCGTCAACACCCAAAACCGAGAAAATCAAGCACCATGGCTGACCGTGCGAAAACATGTCTCCGGATGTGATTGCGTTGTCGATAAAAAAATACGCATACGCAAGATAGAACATAGGATAGATGGCCTTTGCTCTTTTCAGATAATACCTTCCGGTATTACCCGGGCAGGCATAATTGTGATAAAGCACAAAGCCTGATATGGCAAAGAAAATGGTAACGTATACTGCTCCCATCTGTCCGTTTTTGAAGGAATGCATCACCTCTATGCCGCTTCTGGAGCTGCCCAGAAAATGATAGACAATGATTCCAAGAGCGCAAATTGCCCTCATAAAATCAATGCCTGCTATATGTCCTTTTAGTTCTGATTTCTGCATGTAAATAAGATAACCTGTCTTTCCTTAGCAATATCAAGGAGTAATCTGGTTGCCTGATTATATCTCTCATTATCAAGGTTTACCAGCGCATCGTCAATAATGAGCGGGCAGTTTTCGCCCATAGGCAGTGCAAGATCGCATATAGCAAGCCTCACCGCAAGATACAGAAGATCTGCTGTTCCGGCGCTCAAATACCCGGATTCTCTTGCTACAGCGTCATCTCTTGTTTTTGCTTTTGCACTAAAATCCTTGTTCAGAAGAATTTCTTCATACCTGCCACCCGTCATTTTGCTCATATACTCGGCCGCTTTTTCTCCTAAATGAGGAGAAAACCTAAGTTGCATCTCATTGTCAGCTTCTCTTAGAGCTTCGAGTGCAAGATTGATAGCATCATACTCCTGCGTCAGTTCCTCTTTCTCCTCCTTCAGCCTTTGGATATCTCCCCTGAGGACAAGAGGGTCTCCCATTGTAACAAGCCTTCCCTTTTCCGAGGCGATCTTTAAAGAAAGCTCTGTTTGGGATTTTCTGAGTTCGGACAGTCTTCTAGAAAGTATGGATGCATCCGATTCATCTTCTTCACTCATGAATCTGCTTTCCAGTTTTTCAAGCTTTGCAACGGCGTCATCATATTCGTCAGATACCGCTTTATAAGCACCTGCCAGCTCGTAAAGTTGTTTGCACATTTTGCTGTGATTCTCGATTTTTTTCTTAATTTCTTCGGTATCCGCTGCCTCGTATTTTTTAAGAATCGCCTTAATTCTTTCCTGTGCATCCAAATTCTGGCGTCTTCCTTTGAGATAGATTGACAGCAGAGCAACGGCTCCTGCACACAGCAATCCCGCAGCAATTGCGAGCGGAACAATCTTGTAATAATGCTGGTATAAAACAGCAGATGCAAGTGACAATACAAATAGAATAACAGAAAAAACAAGTGATATTCTTTTCTGGTTTACCGAAGAAAGAGACTGAATTTCAGAAATGTCGTTTCTTCCCTGAACAACAACCTCGGATTCTTTTTTCAATCCAAGAGTGCTTCTTCTCATCTCGTCTTTTGCTTCATTCAGTGCATCGAGTGAGGCATTTTGTTTGTTGCCCAAGCTTCTCACCTCATCTCTTGCTTCACTCATCTGAGAGATGAGTCTCTCCCTCTGCTCACGTCTTGCCCTTGTAACATCTGCTTCCAGAGATTCAACCTGACTCTGGCAGTCTTTTTCTTTTCTTTCAAGCTCAAATACATATGTGGAACAGCTATCAATATCTTTTAGCTGTTCTTCTTTTTCCCTTATGGCATCCTCGGATTCCGGAATCATGCCTTTTTTGAGATACTTTCTCTTTCTCTGCCAAGCGCGCAACCTATCATCAGCTTCAGAAAAAGACACATCCTCTTCCCCGCTTGAGCAAAGTGCATTAATACGTTTTTCAAGCTCGGTGCTTCCGGTTACTGCCGCTGCACCCTGCTCGACAAATGCACTTCTCGAAAAGACATCTTTAGAAACCCCCGTCAGTAGTTCTCCGGCATTTGAACCATTCAGTCCCTCAACGACTTGTGCAGTCCCGGTATATGTTGCAGAAAACTCACGCATTGGGGCGTTTTTGAGTCTCGTGGTTCTTGTCAGCGTAATGCTTTCTTTCCCGCACTCAATTTCCATTGTACCTTCCATCGGCGAGCCAGACCAGGGAGCGAATTTCTGCTTTTCCGGGATATGACCGACTTTTTGGCGTTCAGATGAATCGACTCCATATAGCATAGCCTTAATGAATGCGCACCATGTGCTTTTTCCACTCTCGTTTGGCATGGAAATCACATTCAGCCCGTCATGAAATGAGATGGTCTCATTATTCAGTTTTCCGAACGAGGCATTCAGCTTTCTAATTACCATGAATCTTCACCTCTTCGGCATTATCCACAGCGGCAAGTCCCCATCTGACTGCTTTCTCTATCATGGCTTTGTCTTCATCCGTCGAAGCTTCATCAAACTGGGCTTTCAGCTTGGAAAGGAACAGTCCTCTAAGTGTATCCTCAGAGCACTTTTCCCAGATATCCGACTTAAGCTTTGTCGAGTCCACAACCTGAAGTTCATAGAAGTACTCATTCAGATTTTTTCTTATTAATTCCGTATCAATTGTATAGTCGCTTTCACCTGTCAGCACAATTCTGTAGATATCTCTAACAGTGTCATCAGCCAGTGCCATCTTTACGGCAAGAAGCGGATCTCTTCCGGATACATCCACCTTCAGTATTTCGTATTTTCGGCTGTATACCGCAATTTGCTCAAGTGAACATGAGTTATAGTCAAGAGTAACAAGATTTATGTATTTTTCGCCGGTTTCATCAAATCCGCGCCCCTCCGGGCATCCCGGCTGGGAGTAGTACACCCCTCCCGCATTCAAAAGGCCTGTAGCCTTGTGAATATGCCCAAGCGCGACATAATTCATCCCTGATCCCGCAATTTCATCTGGCTTAGGCTCTCCGTGAATACACATGATATTCAGAAGACTATCTGTTGGCTTATATGAAAAGCCGCTGAGGTGGTCTGCATCAAATTTGTCGGTAAAAGCGCATCCGAATACGCGAAACCCCTTTTCTCTATACTCCGCGTATTCTACTGACTTTTTACTGAAAACGTGAACGTTGTCAGGCAATTCAAGTTTTGCATAAGGGCTTTTTTCGGAATAGTAATCATGATTACCCGGTGCAACAAAAACAGGTGCACTGATTCTGCGGAGGCTTCTTATTAGCTCTTCGCCTGTTTCATAGTATGAACTGTCGCTGTCCAGAAGATCTCCGCACAGAAGAACAAGGTCTACATTTTCACTGTTTGCCACGTCGGCAATTCTTGAAAGAAGCTGTCTCTGCTCCTTGCGTCTTTCTGCCGCTTTGGCACTTGGGAGGGCCTCAAACGGCGAGTCAAGGTGTAAGTCCGCTGTATGAAGTATTTTCATCTGACTATTATGCTCTCTGCATTAAGACACTTTCCGCTCTCATTATCTATTTCAAAAATGCACCCTTCCATTTTGCATGGTCCCTTGGCGCTGTTGTATCTCTGCGGAGGATCGCCCATAAATTTACCTATTGACTGCTCCGGGTCTATCCCAATAACGGAATTTACAGGTCCCGTCATACCGAGGTCTGTAATATATCCGGTTCCGTTTGGAAGGACACAGGCATCAGACGTCTGGACATGGGTATGCGTTCCCCAAAGTGCAGATATTTTCCCGTCAAGCATGAATCCCATCGCACGTTTTTCGGATGTTCCCTCTGCATGGAAATCAACCAGGATTGTTTTCTGTTTTATATCCTGCATATACTCGTCAATTATGACAAAAGGATTGTCGGTATTGTTATCAAGTGTGAATCTTCCCAGCAGATTAATTACGCACACTTCCCCGAAATCTCTTTTGTATATTCCAATTCCTTTGCCGGGGCACTGCGGGCCGTAGTTTGCCGGTCGAAGAAGTCTTGTTCTCTCATCAAGTGTCGGCTGGAGTTCGGTTCTGACCCATGTATGATTTCCGAGTGTAACAACATCGGCTCCGGCTTTAAAAATTGCATCTATCTGCTTTGGTGTAACACCTACAACATTTGCATTTTCCCCGTTTACAACACAGAAAGATATTTCTCTTTCCTCCTTAAACGGTTTAAGTCTCTCGGACAGAAATGCAAGTCCGTTCTCGCCGCAGACATCGCCAATTGCTAGTATTTTCACAGACATGTCGTCAGTCCCCTTCTTGATTAGAAATTATATCAGACTCTAGTTTTGAATCTATGCTGCGGCATCTTGCCGCAAATGTTCCGAACCAGACCGGTGTTGACCAGATAAGCGGGAAAAGATATCTGTCATTTACAGAGATATTTGCTGCAAACAGAACTTCAACAACTGTTATTATGGCCGGCAGAAAAACTATAAAGATTTTCTTATCTCTATTCTTTTTTGCTATAAGCATCAGCGCCAGAAGCAATATAACATACGTGGCAGCTGTTCCAAGCGGTGACAGATAAAGGAATCCGTGCATATTTGCCAGCATCTCTTTGTAACTTGGCAAAAGAGTCTGTATCGACTCATTTGATTCGAAATAGTTTGGAAAAACATCCGAATACTCTGAATTCGGATATATGGGATAACAGGAATAAAAACTATGATATTTCGGATAAAACATGTAAATGTTTTGTCTGACTACAGCTGTCAAATAGCATGATGGACTTCTGAAGAAAAGCCTGAGCCACAGGCTCAAAAAAGCGGATATTTCATCATCCGTCACATCGGCATAGACAGCGCTTTTTACCGGATCGCTGAGTGTCTCGTTGTAAAGATTCGGTATCTCGTCATATGGCAGAACATTGTCTATTATTTGCTTTTCTTCCTCAGTGAGAAGGTCGCTGTGATAGACGACAAATCTCGAAGTCTGTTGCAGCGGCAGTGAAAGAGTCTCTCCCTTGAGCATTGGGCTGGTATCAAGCGCCAAATCCATTGTCAGTGTCACCAGCGCCGGAATAATAAATGCGAGAAACAGGGTAAAGACCTGTTTTTTGAAACCGCGCTTTTTTATCTCGATTACTGCAATTACGGCTACGGCAGGCATGGTGATAATCGCTCCGTTGTTTCTGAACAAACTTGCAAAAGTCACGGCAGCAACTAGAAGTATCACATTCCTCTTTTCGGCAAAGAACTTTTCCTCATCCGAAATATAGTATGCAAGGAGTACAAAAAGTAAAACAACGAAATCCGTGCACCAGGCATCTTTTGAAGAAATGCCAACATATCCGGCAATGTACGGGCATAATGCAAAAAATATAACAGCCATCAAGATACCCGTATCCGAAGCTCTCATGTCCGCAAGTAGCTTGATTGCATAAGCAAAAATGAGCGCTCTTACTATCATCTCAAAAAGTACAAGAAGGAAAATCCCGGTGTTAATGTTGCCGAGCAGAAATCCGAGTTTAAGGAACAGATTCAGAATAAGTG
>R27__coassemble_374_pt1 | contig 30952 bp, 31 predicted proteins | sample R27__metabat2_high_PE_050 | metagenome-assembled genome bin R27 | reverse complement strand
GAATGCTACTGCCATTGCGGTACACATAGACACACACAAGCAATACGGACACCGGAATAATCACGGCTATGATAGTTTTTACATATTTGTTGTCCGCCATTAATAGAATAATATCATCTGATCTTTATCATTTCAATAAAAAACCTCTTGCTGAACAAAATGGGATTTGCAAAATTGGCTCAGGCTGATTGTCCCAGTGAAAAAAGATACCTCTTTTCCAAGTTGAATGAACCGGGAAAAGAGGTAAAAACTACTTAATGATTCTTATGTGTTGGTTAATTATGCATTACGAACGCTGTCGATATGACGTGTGAGGTCGAGCATCTTGTTTGAGAAGCCCCACTCATTATCATACCAAGCCATGAGCTTTACGAAGTTGTCGTTAAGTGCAAGGCCTGCTTTTGCATCAAAGATGGAAGTGCAAGCATCTGTTCTGAAGTCGGAAGAAACAACTTCTTCGTCAACATACTCGAGCACGCCCTTCATAGTGGTCTCAGATGCCTTCTTCATTGCTGCGCAGATTTCTTCGTAGGATGCGCCCTTCTCGAGACGTACAGTGAGGTCAACTATTGATACATCGCCAGCAGGAATACGCATTGATGTGCCGGTGAGCTTGCCCTTGAGTTCAGGGATAACTTTGCCGACTGCCTTTGCTGCGCCGGTAGATGTCGGGATAATGTTGTTGTAGATGCTGCGGCCGAGGCGCCAGTTCTTCTTTGAGAAGCCGTCAACAACAGCCTGTGTGGCAGTTGAAGCATGGACTGTGGTCATGAGGCCTTCAACAATACCGAAGTTGTCATTGAGAACTTTTGCCATAGGAGCAAGGCAGTTTGTTGTGCAGGATGCGTTTGAAACGAACTGCATATCAGCAGTGTACTTCTCAAGGTTAACGCCGCATACGAACATCGGAGTGTCATCCTTTGCCGGACCGGACATGACAACAACTTTTGCGCCTGCATCGATGTGTGCCTGTGCGGATGCCTTGTCAAGGAATTTGCCTGTGCACTCGAGAACGTAATCAACACCAAGCTCGCCCCAAGGAATGAGGGTAGGATCACGGTACTGGTTGTCAGCAAGAACCTTTACTTTCTTTCCGTCAACAACGAGAACGCTCTCTTCATCGTTTGCTTCTACAGTGCCCTGGAACTTGCCATGGACTGTGTCATACTTAATTGCATATGCGAGCTGCGATGCGGGATGGCCAGGAGCATTAATTGCAACAACTTCTACATCATCAGCCTTGATAGCTGCGCGGAATGTAAGTGAGCCGATACGGCCGAATCCATTGATACCAACTTTAATCATTATTTGATCTCCTTATATTAAAATGTTATTTTATTATCAAACCTCAACAATAATATACTAAAAGCAGTTAAAAATCAATAACACCCTATTGACGAAAATTGTGCCGTCTTTGGGTGTTATTTAAACGTTTTTTGTATATTTTAACTATGATAACGAACTTTTTACACATATTTCTCTTATTAGTGGCCTACTCTCTTTGAGAATGTCTATTCAGACGATGACTTCTCATAAAAAAGTCCGTTTCATAATAAAACTGTTAGGTGTAAATACCTCCGCCAATAAATTCCCTCAGCATTGAATTTTCTGCAACACATGACTGATCGATATCCCCGAAAAGCTGTATGGCAGGAAGGACCTGCCTTAGCTCTTCATATCTCTCTATACCCTCCGGAACCGTTTGGAATAGTTTTGTTGCGGTAAGGTTGAATACAGGTAGTTCGCAGGCGAAAGATGTGTCAAACTGGAAGTTTGCCTTATCCTTGAACGGCGAAATATAGTTTTTTTCTCCCAGACGAACATTGTGCCACATCTTCATTGTATCCTCTGCACTTGAGCCTCTGAAATTGTAGTCGCGTACTGTTCTCCTAACCAGGCGGAACCATGTTCTCTTGAATACAATTTCCCCTCCAAATGAAACATCGCTTCTGGCAGAAATATACAGTTTAAATGCCTCCGGATGAACATCGGTAATCATATTGTTAAGCGCATGTATTCCTTCAAACACACACATCTCATCCTTGCCGAGTTTGATGGACTTACTGGGGCTCGACATTCTCATTTGTCTTGAGAACTCGTATTTTGGAATATATATTCTTTCTCCCTTTGAAAGAGCCGTGAAGTGTTCATTTAGCAGATTCATGTCAAGGCAAAGCGGAGATTCCAAATCATATTCGCCTTCGGCAGTTCTGGGTGTTGTCTCCGGAGAAACCGTGTTGAAATAATCATCCATTGAAACATAATGGGTTTTTATACCCTTTTTTTCCAATGCCTCGGATATTTTTTTAGCTGTTGTTGTCTTGCCGCTCCCGGATGGTCCTGACAGCAGAATAATAGGGCTGTTTTTCTTGTTCTTTGCTATTTTATCGGCCGACTCCTGAACCTTTTTTTCATATTCGGCGTCACACTCTTCGCAGAATCCCTTTGGATCGGATACTGTTCTAAAATTCAGTTCCTTTAAGTCATACATATTTTCTCTTTGTCCTTACATGTTTTTTCAATATGCTCAATATACTCAAGCGGATATTTCGGCGTAGTGATTCGCTCGTTTCTTCCGCTGTCCCGTATCAGTTTGCTAGAACCGCCTGCGCCCATGGCTATGATTGTGCACAGTTCTTCCATCATACAGATGTTATATATGTTTTCGTGTCCTTTTTTTGTCCATCCGGTGTTTTCGTACCCGCCGCGCATATTTTTCTGTCTGTACAGATAATATGGTTCATACCCGCTATTTCTCAGGCTATCATATGCGTAGTCAAGCATCTGTCCCACACAATCGGGCAGATCTTCCGGGTTTTTTATCAGCGATGAGCCTTTTTTCAAAGAAAGCGTATGGATTGTAATATTGGCGGGATTTAAAGACAAAACTTTATCTACCGAATATCTGAAACCATCAAAATCATCTCCGGGCAGACCCGCGATTAAATCCATGTTGATATCAAAATCCTTGGATAAGCTAACCGCATCCAGAATATCCTGCTCTGTGTGTCTTCTTCCTATCTTTTCAAGAACTGAGTTTCTCATCGTCTGAGGGTTGACTGAAATACGGTTTACCCCATGGTTTTGTAGTACTTTGAGCTTGGCCTCCGTTATAGTGTCCGGTCTTCCAGCTTCAACACAAAATTCCTTCAGGCTGGAAAGATTAAAGCTGCCCTCAAGTTCCGAACACAAAATGTTCAGTTTTTCTTCGTCCAGTGTTGTCGGCGTACCGCCGCCAAAATATATTGACACGACCCTTTTATCTTTGCAGTATTTTGAAGTTTCCCTGATTTCTCGTATGAGCGCTTCAAAATACGGTTCCACAAGTTTCATGCTCTTTTCAACCGATGCGCTGACGAAAGAGCAGTACAGACACCTTGTCGGGCAAAACGGAATACCGACATATAGGCAGATATCATCCTTGCCAAGAATTCCTTCAGTCTTTTCAGTATACTGTGATGTCTCAAAAACGAGTTTCGCTCTAGACATTTCCACATCGTATTTTTTGGAAAACTCATCTGTATCCATTATCTGACGCATAAGTTTTCCTGGCCTGACTCCCGTAACAGTTCCCCAGGGAGCCTTCATTTTCCCGGATGCAAGTGCCGCTCTGTAAATTGCCGTTTTTAGAATAAACTGCGCATTTCTGTCATTGAGTTCTGATACTTTACACCGGGCAAATCCATACGAATCCTTAAATCTGCAGCTGGCTGTTACCCACATTTTTCCCGTCGAGAGTTTTGTGACAACACTCTCTCCCGGCATATGCGTTGCAACTGCCTGTTCTACAGCATAAATATAGTCATGTCCTATGTTATTGTTTGGCATGGACATATTTTAACAAAAAAGCCTTGACAATACCATTGAAATACGATATTTTTTAAATTTTTTATTTGCAAAATGAAAACTATGTGATATTATGTTAACATATGTATATTGTTGGCCAAAAAATAATATATGGGGAGAATGGTGTCTGCATTATTGAAAAAATAGCCCCTCTGGATATCTCTGGAGCTAGTGCAGACAAAAACTACTATTACCTAAAACCGCTTGTTGGAAGCGGTACCTATTTTGCCCCCATAGATACACCTATTTTTACCAGGCCTGTTATTGACAAAGATGCTGCTCTTTCTCTGATTGATTCCATCCCGGACATTGAACCTGCAATATGCAATGACAGCAGATTTAATCATGTAGATGCCTTCTATAAAGAAATTTTCAAGCAGCATACTCCCGAAGCAATGGTCTCAATTATAAAGGGGTTGTATTTAAGAATGGCTGACAGAAAAACCAAGAGCACACGTGCCGAGGCCACAATGAAGCGTGCAAAAGAAATTCTTCACGGTGAACTGAGCGTAGCTCTTGATATGGATTATAAAGATATTGAACCTTTGATAAAAGAAAAGTACGGATTTAACTAATCCGTACTTTGTTCTTATTTTTTGAGTTCGTTAATCTTCTCTTCGGCAATCTTCTCGATTTCCTCTGCTTTTTTCTTTGCAGTTTCTGCTACGGCAGGAGCTTTTTCTTTTACTTTATCAACGACTTCGGGAGCCTTCTCTTTTACCATCTCTGCCGTCTCTTCATATACTTCTTTTGCTGCCTTTTTGTACTCTTCTACGTAGTCCTTTGCATCTACAACACCGTCATTGTTGGTATCTCCAATGCCGTCGGGGTTGTTTTCTTTTACCTTTGCATCAATTTTTACTGCTGCTGCACCTGCACTGGCTGCCGCACCTACACCGAATAATTTAGATAAAAATCCCATTTCAATTCTCCTTTTTTATTCTTCTACAATATTTGCCTTTGGAGCATTGGAGCAAACTGATTTGATGCCCTTCATGCATCCGTCCTTGCTTGTATATCCTTCACCTGCGCAAAGAATTTTCCCGTTTGCCGCCTTCAGGCGGAAGCGGAATTCGCCCTTTTTGTCCTTGTATACTTCAAATTTCGGGTTTGAAAGCTCAATGTAGTTTTTCTCGGTCTGGTCCTCGATTTTTGCTACCAAAACATTCTTCTTCACGCTCTCAATTCCATTCAGGCAAGCATCTTTTGAAGAGTAAGTTTCACTGGTTGCAATAATCTCACCATTTCCGGCTTTCAGGTTAAACATAGGGCCGGTTTTTGCTGCTTTAATTACAAATTTCCCCATTGGTTTTCTGCTCCTTTCTTTGGATAATATCGTTTATTCGCTCATATAATAAAAGTACATTAATTTCCTTTTTCCGTCAAGATTCTTCGTGCTTTGTTTGACTTTTATCGCATATTGCATTAAGTTATTGAATGTGCCTAATATTATAGGCAAATATCTGCCAAAGAAGGAAAAAGTTTATTATTTATGGCAACACTCATTGATGGAAAAGCTCTCGCCGAAAAAATATGCACTGAAGTATCGTCACAAGTCTCCGTTCTTAGGCGCCCTCCATGTCTCGCCGCTGTTCTGGTAGGCGAAGATCCGGCGTCTCAAATTTATGTCAGAAACAAAGAAAAAGACTGCCTTAAGTGCGGAATTAAGAGCATCAGATATGAACTGCCCGACACAACGACGCAGGATGAGCTGCTATTGCTTGTCAGCGAGCTCAACTCGGACGATGCTATCGACGGAATTCTGGTTCAACTTCCTCTTCCGGAACAGATAGATGAAAGAATTATTATTGAATCCATTAACCCGAAAAAAGATGTTGATGCCTTTCATCCTTATAATGTCGGAAAAATGATAACCGGTGAGCCGGACCTATGGCCATGCACTCCCGGAGGAATCATGAAGATGTTTGAGGAGTACGAAATATCCCTTGACGGAAAAGTCTGTGTCATGGTTGGAAGAAGCAATATTGTCGGACGACCTATGGGGCTTTTGATGCTGAAAGAACACGGAACCGTCATTTACTGCAATCGACATACACCAGACCTGTCTGCAATGACAAAGCAGGCCGACATTCTGGTTGTCGCCGCCGGATGCCCGAACCTAATCAGCGGGGACATGGTAAAAGAGGGTGTTGTTGTCATTGATGTGGCAATGAACAGAAATCCTGAAACCGGTAAGTTTTTCGGGGACGTGATTTTTGACGAAGTTGAGAAGAAGGCATCATTTATCAGCCCTGTTCCGGGCGGAGTCGGACCGATGACGAGAGCCATGCTTATGCAGAACATTCTGACAGCCGCGAAAAATAACATGAAGCAGTAAATGCTGATAAGAGAAATCAAACGAGCAGACGACAAGTCTGCTCGTTTCTATGTTATGCCATTCTATTTGCAAAGCAGCAATGCGATAAATAAGCTAATCTGCGCAAATCCGTTTACACACTGCTCTATCCAGTTGTTCTTTGCAACACTGCTGTCCAGCTTTTTCCCGAGAACAATCATTCCTATCATTCCGGCAAGCCACAGCAGGAAGAAAATGCACTGAGGTGCCGTACTGACAGATGCCCAGATTGCAGCAATCGAAATCCTCTTTATATTGATAATAACAGATATGATAATAAGCACAAATCCGGCAATCATCGTGTACCTGAACTGCTTGTTGAGGAAGACAACATCTTTTTTCTTGACGGCTAAAATCACCTTCCACATAACCTTCATGAATCCGGCCAGGAAGCATAAAACCGCGCCGATTATAAACAGTTTACTTCCGAAGAGCAATCCAATCATAATGCAGCTGAGGCCGAAAAAAATGACCGGAAGAGCATCAACAAGCGCAAGAGAAAGAGTAAATCCTTCGTATTTTTCTTTTTCCATTGGTTCTCCTTATCTTAATCCCGATGACTTCACTATTTCTGCAACATCATCGTATTTATTCAATGCAAACACATGAATTCCATCCACACCATGGCTTACAAGTCTTTCAATCTGCTTAACGCTGAACTCCTTGCCCGCCTTCTTGAAATCGTCAGGATCCTCTCCGTATTTCCCCATTATTTCGGCTAGTTCTTTCGGGATAGAGCAGCCGTTCACCACTGCCATGTTGATAGTTGCTTCCTTGGATAGCACAGGCATAAAGCCGAACACTATCGGTTTTGTGAACCCTGCCTTTCTGACCATCTCTTCATATCTGAAATAATTATCAAGATCATGGCACAGCTGCGTAATTACAAAATCCACACCCGCGCTCTGCTTTATAAGCATAACCTCGGCCTCATATTCAAAACTCGGTGAGTCGAGATGTTTCTCGGGATATCCGCCGCCTGCTATTTCAAGACCATCAAAGTTGTTTTTCATATATTCAATAAGCTCTGAGCCATAGTTGAAATCGCCTTCGGTAGATTTGCAATGTTCACCCTTTGGATAGTCACCTCGAAGTGCAAGGAAGGAGTTTACGCCAAATTTTGAATAGTCTTCAACAATATTTTGAACATCCTTCTTCATAGTGCGAATACATGTGAAATTTGAAAGCGCCTTTACTCCGATCTCCGAGATATGCTCCAGTATTTCACTCTGGCGTCCCTTATTTGTTCCGCCTGCTCCGTATGTGCAGCTGATAAAATCAGGGTTGAGCGTCTTAAGCTTGTCCAACGTTGCAAAAAGCGGTTCAACCGGCTTATCGTTTTTTGGCGGGAACACCTCAAATGAAACAGTCGACTTTTGGTTTAGTTTGTCCGTTATCGTCATTATTATATCTCCGTTATTATTTTAGCTTAACATATAAATTTTAAGTGCTTTGTGAAGTATTTTCAAGTGGTATTGTGAGCGCACGAATTATTCTTTCAATAATTTATATTGTCTGATATCTTCTTTTAACGTATAATATTTTCAGTACATTTTTTGAAAAATGAGGCTCGAAATGGATAACAAGGATCTGGCTCAGCAGAGGGCAAAGCTCTTCCGTGATGCCGCACAATTCAAGAACGTAGCACGTGTTCCGCATCTTTCCTGTGCCGTAACATGGAAGGTATTTGATGCAGGTCATACACTTGACGAGGCACTGACCGACTACAATGTTATGGAGGAATGCGTCCGTCATTTTCTGGACAACTATACCGTTGATGCCATGCTTGACATCGGCATCAGAAATCAGTTCTGGGTGACAGAGGCTTTCGGATCCAAGGGGTATTATTACTACACGCCAGAAACCATCGGAATACACGATCATGCACACTGTACTCCGGACACATTGATGGAATATCTGGATAACCCGACCAAATACGCATGGGAGAAAATCCTGCCCGGAAAGTACGGGGATGAGTGGGAAAGCAAAACGCTTGCCGACTGGAAGAAAACCTTCAAAGCATATATGGACTATACAAAGTTTATTCTCCATATGGGCAGTGTTACCGGCAAGGAATACGGTATTCCCTCCATGGCTCCCAACAATCCCATGAAAGGGTCCATTCAGTTCGGTATTGAGGAACTTCTGGCAAATCTTCTGGGCATCAAGCAGCTGTCCATATCTCTGAGACGCAACGCCGACACCATAGACGAGTTTGTCAAAAAATGGGATGCGCAGCATATAGATCCTCTCATTGAAGGCATGAAAGGTCCCAACGAAAAGTATTGCTTTGATGCCTCTATTATGATGCTGGCACAGAATATTCTTAACCCGTCTCAGTTTGAGCGTTTTTACTGGCCGAGTCTTAAAAAGCTTCTTGACGCATATCAGGAGCATGGTATGAGTGTACGAATTTTTGCCGAAGGTTCCATCCTGCGTTATGCCGAATACTTCAGCAGCTACCCCAAGGGTCTGCTCACATTCCATCTCGAGCAGGATGACCCGTTTGAGTTTAGAAAAGCTCTTCCAAATGCCGCTATTCTCGGCGGATTGAGCACGGATATGCTTGCAAACTCAAGTGCCGAGGAATGCGTCGCACATGTTAAAAACCTATGCGACAATCTTGACGGATTCATGCTCAGTGAAAATAAGATGCTTTCATTCAGAAATGACGCCAAAAGCGAAAACCTGAAAGCAGTATGTGACTTTATTACGGAGTATAAACTATGAGTAAATACACATCTTACCCAAAAGGGTACAACAAACTTGTCCGGGATATGATTCCCTTTTATCTTAAACCGGCAAAAAAGATGCTGATGAGGCTTTTTCTAATAATACTTACTGACGGCTGAGGTGAATAGTATGGATTTTGAAACAATAAAAACCTCTATGGCAGATCTTGACGAGGATACTCTTCTCTCTGCCATGAACGAAATAATGGAAAACGGCGGAAAAGATGCTGAGAAGGCCGTTGATGCCATGCAGAAGGGAATGGAGATTATAGGTGACCGTTTTGAGGACGGTGAGTACTTTGTCGCAGATTTAATTTATGCGGGCGAAATCATGACCGGCGCCATGGAAATAATAAAACCTGCTCTCGGTGAGGGAAGCGGAGAGAGAATCGGTAAGATTATCCTGTGCACCGTGAAGGACGACCTGCATGACATTGGAAAAAACATAGTCAAGGCGATTCTTGAAGCAACCGGTTTTGAGGTTGTAGATCTTGGTATAGATACCCCACCCGAAAAAATAGTTGAAACCGCCAAAAATGAAGGCATTAAAATCATCGCACTGTCCGGTGTTCTGACTCTTTCCCTTGATTCAATGAAAAAAGTTGTTGAGCAGTTTGAATCCGCCGGTATGAGGGACAGCGTCAAAATAATAGTAGGCGGAGCGCCTCTTTCAGAAGACGCCTTCAAAAACATCGGTGCTGACGCATGGACCAGAAGTCCGCAGAAGACCGCAGAAATCTGCAAAGGCTGGCTGTAAACCCATGATAATTATCGGTGAAAAAATTAATGGTGCCATACCGGCAGTGGCAGATGCAATAAGGGCACGTGATGATTCTGTCATTTCACAGCGTGCAATCTCCCAGACAAATGCCGGTGCGGATTATCTTGACTGTGCAGCGAGCACTGAGACTGCAGTTGAATATGATGCCATGTGCTGGCTCATAGATGTCATCCAGAGTCATGTTGATACCCCAATCTGCCTTGACAGCCCGGATGCACACCTTCTCGCGCGCCTGCTCAACGAAAACCGTGTTGGAAGACCGGGCATTCTTAATTCTGTCAGTTGTGAAGGCAATAAATGTGACTTGATTTTTCCTATGATTGCAGGTACCGAATGGAATGTAATTGGCCTTACATGTGATGATTCAGGTATTTCACAGGATGTCAACGTCAGAATTGATGTTGCAAAACGGATTATTGAAAAAGCCGACAAATACGGTGTTGAGCTTTCAAAACTTCATATCGACCCATGCGTTCTTTCCCTTGCAACTGCTCCACAGTCGATGAATGATTTTGTCTTCAGCATAAAGGCGATTCACGAATTTGCACCCGAAGTAAAAATTGCCGGTGCAATCTCCAATATCAGTTTCAGCATGCCCGCGAGAAAATTTGTAAACATGGCCGCTATGGTGAATGCCGTAAATGCAGGCCTTGATACCGTGATTATGGACCCGACAAGCGAAAATATGCAGGGGGTCATGTATGCGGCATTTGCTCTTTCCGGAAAAGATACCGGCGGAAGGCAGTATAACAGAGCCTACCGAAAAGGTTATTTCGGTCAGAAGAAATAGGAGGTATCTATGGATTTTTTCTTTAGTGCAAGCGGAATATGGCTTGCGGTTATGATAATAATGGTTATCATCGAGGCTATTGTTCCCGGTCTGGTTACCATCTGGTTTGCAATCGGTGCGCTGGTCGCCATGCTGTCAACACTGGTCAATGCCCCGCTTTGGTTGCAGATTTCCCTGTTTTTGATTGTATCGATTGTATCGCTTATTCTCACAAGGCCGCTCGCGCAGAAGTATGTCACAAGCAGAGCCCAGCCGACAAATGCAGATATGATTATCGGCAAGGAGTGCATTGTAAAAGAACCAATAAACAACATACTCGGCACCGGAGCCGTTATAGCCGGAGGGAAAACTTGGACAGCGGTCAGCTACGATGATGATGTTGTCATTGACATAGGCAATCGTGCCATTGTTAAGGAAATTAAAGGAGTTAAAGCGGTTGTTGTGCCGCTAATAAAGGAGGAAAATAAATGATAGCCCTTATAGTTGTAATAGTTTTAATAATTCTTTTTGTAGTTCTAAACCTTCGCATAGTTCAGCAGGCCAAAGCATATGTTGTTGAACGTCTCGGTGCATATAAGAGCACATGGGGTGTCGGCATACATGTTCTGGTTCCTTTTATCGACCGTGTTGCCAAGATTGTTTCCCTTAAAGAGCAGGTTGCAGACTTTCCGCCCCAGCCGGTTATTACAAAGGATAACGTTACAATGCAGATTGACACCGTTGTCTATTTCCAGGTAACTGACCCTAAGCTCTTTACCTATGGAATTGAGCAGCCGATGCTGGCAATTGAAAATCTCACCGCAACAACCCTTCGTAACATAATCGGTGAGCTTGAACTGGATGAATGCCTCACAAGCCGCGACACAATCAACACTAAGATGCGCGCCATTCTGGACGAGGCAACAGACCCCTGGGGCATAAAGGTCAACCGTGTTGAACTTAAAAACATTCTGCCGCCTGTAGATATTCAGGATGCGATGCAGAAGCAGATGGTTGCGGAGCGTGAAAGACGTGAAACCATTCTGAAGGCTGAAGGCGAGAAGAAGGCAGCAATTCTTGAAGCCGAAGGTGCAAAAGAGTCCGCAATTCTAAAAGCAGACGCGAAAAAACAGCAGCAGATTCTTGAAGCCGAAGGTGAGGCTGAAGCTATCCTTAAGGTTCAAAGAGCAACAGCTGAAGGTATCAAGCTAATAAATGAAGCCAACCCCTCTGAAGCTGTACTCAAGATTAAGTCTCTCGAGGCTTTTTCTGCCGCGGCAAACGGAACCGCCACCAAGATTATTATCCCGAGTGAAATACAGGGAATAGCCGGTCTTGCAAGTGGTATTATTGAATCCGCAAAAGAAAAATGAGTGAGACGATAATTGCTGATATCCTGACTGCTTTAGTAATCATACTAATAGTCATTTCCTCTTCGAGAAAGAAGAAAAAACGCGCGCAGAACACTCCGCAGAATCGGTCTTTCCAGTCTGTTCCGGTAAACAAATCATCAAACTTTACTCAGCGCGAACTTTCTCAGGAACTTAAGAATTCAAGCGGAAAGATACATGACCGCGGACACACTCACGATCGTCTGGACTATGACTGCTATACCAATGATTCCGGATCAATTGAGCATTACAAGCGCCAGCTCTCAAGCTTTCTCAGTGCCGGAATAATTGACCGCTCCGAGTATAAGGTTCTACTTGAGAGATACAGCAAATCACTTTCCGGCAACAGAAGAAATTATTAAAAATACAGCCGGGATTGTTATACAGTCCCGGCATTGATTTGTTTTTATGAAAATTGTAGACGAACATGTTCATATATCCCCGGAATTCAACGGAAAAACCTTGGTTGATTTTATGGATCGGACAGAAACCTCAAATGCCGTTCTGCAATCCGTGTTTCACACCAAATCCGGTCCGCTGGCTCCCATGGCACTCAATCTTAAAGAACAGTATCCCGGCAGATTTTATGTCTTTGGAGCCCCTGATGCCAGACTGTACTTTACCCGTGCCAAAGATATCGGAAACGCCCAATTAGAATTCCTCAAGCCGCTTTTTGACAGCGGCATGGATGGTGTAAAATTTCTAGAAGGCAAGCCGAACATGAGAAAGGACTACCCGATTCCTCCGTTTGATTCCGAAGAATGGGATCCGTTCTGGGACTATCTTGAAAATGAAAAAGTTCCCGTTACATGGCATGTCAATGACCCCGAAGACCACTGGGCAAAGGATGTTTCGCCATGGCTGAAGGCTCAGGGATGGGCATATGACGAAAGCTTCATAAACAATGAAGTGCAGTACAGCGAGGTACTTAATGTGCTTTCGCATCATCCTAATCTGAAAATCATCTTTGCGCATTTTTTCTTTATGAGTGCACAGCTTGAACGGCTGTCAGATATACTTGATAAATATCCGTGTATCAAAGTCGATCTTACCCCGGGATTTGAAATGTACAGGAACTTTTCCATGGACAAGGAGGCAACTCTCCGTTTCTTCGAAAAATATCATGACAGAATCTGTTACGGCACGGATATCGGCGGCAGATGCATCCTTACCAACGAGGGCCAGGCATTTAATGAAAAAGAAAACATCCTAAGGCCAAGGATTGTACGAACATTTCTTGAATCCGATTCGGATATACAAATAACATCGGACGGAGACTTTCTTATTCAGAAAGAACCATTCACCATGCGCTGCCTTGGTCTTAGTGCAGAGCGTCTCGGTGAAATATACCACAGCAATATTGAAAACATGTTTAGACCTTAGCCAGGAGTATTATAAACGAAAGGAAAAGCCAAAGGCTTTTTGGTGTTTGATGATGAGTGATCTGTCAAGATTTGTTGAAGCGCAGAAAAGAGATTATTTGACTGCTCTGTCCGAAATCAGAAGCGGGCGAAAGTACAGCCACTGGATGTGGTACATTTTTCCTCAGATTGCCGGTCTGGGTTTCAGTTCTACCGCACAGTATTATGCCATCAGGGATATTGAGGAGGCAGAAGACTTTATCAACGACCCCTATCTCGGCCAAAATCTAATTGAAATATGTGAGGCTCTTCTGGATAATCCCAGCGATGATCCGTTGTATGTAATGGGTTATCCGGATAATCTCAAGCTCAGGTCATGTATGACGCTGTTCAGAGAAGTTTCCGACAACCCGATATTTGACAAAGTTCTGGGTAAGTATTTTGCCGGAAATCCTGATGAAAACACTCTCAATCTTATATAAAATAAATTACGGACATCACTCTTTTGTGATGTCCGTTATAATTTTCTGTGTCATTATTAATCCGGTAACTGCCGGAACCCACACTAAACTGCCCGGAACACTTCTCCTTCCGGGTGGCGGTGTCTCTATCTGACTTGCTTCCATAGGCTGTTCAGGAGAATACACAACCTGCAAATGTTCAATTCCCAGATTTCTCAGCTCTTTACGCATTACTCTGGCCAAAGCACAGTTCTTAGTTTTTGCAATATCCGTAATTTCAATCTGCGTTGCATCATTCTTGTTTCCCGTACCGAGTGCGGAAATGATTGGGATTTTTCTGTCAATACAAGAAGAAATAAGGTCCAGCTTACATGACACAAGGTCTATGCAGTCTGCAACATACGTGTATGCACCGAGAAAGTCTTCTCTGTTCTGTGCGCAGTAGGTGCCCTGTATTTCATGGATAGTTATATCCGGATTGATATCGGACAGTCTCTGCGACATAACATTGACTTTGCTCCTGCCTATGGTTGATTCGAGCGCGCCCAGCTGTCTGTTGATGTTTGACGTTGAATACTCATCACTGTCTACAAGCGTTATTTCGCCAACACCTGACCTTGCAAGTGCCTCGGCGCACCATGACCCTACACCGCCAAGTCCAAAAACAGCTACATGTGAATTATTCAGTTTTAAAAGGGCATGTTCACCAATGAGCATGCCCTCTCTAATAAATCTTTCGTTCAATCAGTTTTTACCAACCAGTGTATAGAAGAATGGTGTAACAACCTCATAGGAGTCTTCAAGTGCTGTGAGTCTTTCTTCAACAACAGAAGAAAGCTCGCTTTCACGTGCGGACGATGTGCTGTATTTGTCGCCGATTCCGGAGTAATACATGACATGATATCCGACATAACTGCCTTCATTGTAAACTATTCCCGTGTCACCGGCTTTTCTGGAACTGTCAAAGCACCAGTCATTGAATTCTGTTACCATCTCGCCGCGGTATACATTCTCATAGAGTCCGCCGTTGGTATTTGAACCGGTATCGTCTGAATACGTCTCGGCAAGCTGCGCAAAGCTCTCTTCGGTCTTGTCGCCGCTTTCATACTCGGCAAGTATCTCCTCTGCCTTTGCCTTGGCTGCAGCTTTTGCCTCATCGGTGTATTCACCGTTTTCGTCAGCTTCAACCATTATGAGAATATGACGGACACTGACCATGTCGTAATCCACAAAATCCTCATCTGCCGCATTGGCTTCTTCGACAAACATATCATAGACCTTGTTGGCAAGAGCATTTCTGAGCTCCATGCTTCTTATAACTTCCGAATTGACACCTTTTCCGTATACAACTGAAAAATAGGCATCTGCATTCTTGTATCCATATCCTTTTGCGAGGTCTTCGACTCCGTCAAACATCGCGTCAACAGTAGCGATCTCATCTTCACTGAGCGTAATGCCGTTCTCGTTCGCATAATTGCAAAGCGCAGTCAACTGCTTCAATGTGGGGATAGTCATTTCTTTGAAGTAGTCTCTCCATGTCCCGCCGTTTTCACTCATTGTGCATTCCTGGGTTCCAAGTCCGTTAATACCTGACGATGTATCAAGTCCGAAATACGACGCATAGGATCCATAGTAATTCAAAAAATTGTAGTACTGGCAGCTGTATTCGTAGTTGAATTCAGCCGGGGTGTAACTGTCGTTTCCAATTTTGATAGCCGAGGTGTGTCTATACAAAAATGTTGAATTTACCAAAAGTATAAGAGCAATAAATACAACTGCTGCAATTATGGCAACAACGTATTTTTTGTGTGTCTTAGCCTTCTTTGCGGCTTCTTCCTGTGCCTTTATGGTTTTTTTGTCTGTGCCTTCTTCTCTTGCCTTGGCACGAATCTTTTTCTCTGTTGATGCGCTCATTTCTGTCTCCTTCAGTTTTCAGCCTTCATTGCAAGAAATGCATTTATAAAGCCGTCTAAATCGCCATTCATGACGTTATCTATGTTTCCATTTTCAAAATCGGTTCTGTGGTCTTTTACCAGCTGATATGGCATAAACACATAAGATCTTATCTGGCTGCCCCACTCGATTTTCATCTGCACACCCTTGATGTCGCTGATCTTCTCAAGGTGCTCTCTTTCTTTAATCTCCGCGAGCTTTGCTCTCAGCATACTCTTGCAGTTTTCAAGGTTTTGGAAGTGGCTTCTTTCAACCTGTGAAGCAACCACAATCCCGGTCGGAATGTGTGTGAGACGAACAGCAGAAGACGTTTTGTTGACTTTCTGCCCGCCGGCTCCCGAGGAGCGGTAGACATCCATTTTAATATCTTCTTCGCGAAGTTCAATCTCGCTGTCATCGGTAATTTCCGGCATAACCTCAACTGCTGCAAATGATGTGTGACGTCTGCCTGCTGCATCAAACGGTGAAACACGAACAAGGCGGTGTATTCCGTTTTCGCTTTTTAGAAAACCATAGGCGTTTTCGCCCTCTATCATAAGCGTTGCGCTTTTTATGCCAGCTTCGTCTCCGTCAAGATAATCCATAAGCTTGACTGTAAATCCGTGCCGCTCTGCCCACATGTTGTACATTCTGTAAAGCATTGCCGCCCAGTCCTGCGCCTCGGTTCCGCCCGCTCCGGCGTGGAAAGTCAGAATTGCATTGTTTGCGTCATACTCACCTGTCAGAAGCGTTGAAAGGCGCGTCGCCTCAAGCTCTTCTTCAAATTTCTTGTACTCATCCTGAAGTTCGCCAAGCATTGAATCGTCATTTTCCTCAATTGCCATTTCACAAAGTGTCATGAGGTCTTCCCATGATGAACACAGAGATTCATAGTTCTCAACTTTCGCCTTCAGCGTTTTAATGCGTTTTTGTACCTTTTGGGACTTCTCCACATCGTTCCAGAATCCGTCCATTTCGGATGCTTTTTCAAGCTCCTCAATTTCCTTTCTGGCCGCTTCAAGTTTAAGTGCCATGCTTAAACCATCAAGAGTAGGTTTGATATTATTCAGTTTTATCTTATATTCGTCAAATTCAAGCATTGTTCCTTGTCTCCAAATGTTCAGACTGACGAATTATACACTAACGGCTTTTATTTTGCAATATTTATGATATACTATAGTAGAAATTATGCGCACTAATGTATGCATTTGCAGGAGGAAAAAGAGAAATGATCTCACACGGCAAGGAAATCAAGGTTTTTGCAGGTAATTCCAACCCTCAGCTGGCAGAGGACATCTGTTCACATCTCTACAAACCGCTCGGAAACGCTATTGTTTCACAGTTTGCTGATGGTGAGTGCTCTGTATCACTTCAAGAACCTGTCAGAGGAAATGATGTTTTTATTGTTCAGTCAACCTGCAATCATGTAAATGATAACCTGATGGAGCTCCTTGTCATGATTGATGCCGCCAGACGCGCATCAGCAGGCAGAATTACAGCTGTTATGCCATATTTCGGATATGCACGTCAGGACCGCAAGGCGAAAAGCCGCGACCCGATTTCTGCTAAACTCGTTGCGAACATGATTACTGCCGCCGGTGCAGACCGTGTTCTAACGATGGACCTTCATGCAGCGCAGATTCAGGGTTTCTTTGATATTCCCGTTGATAACCTCTCCGGAGGCACCATCTTCTCGAGGCACTACGCGAAGAAGTTCGGAAAAGGCAATGATGAGTATATCGTTGTCTCTCCGGATGTCGGTTCTGTGGCAAGATCCAGAAACTTTGCCATGAAACTCGGTCTTAATCTTGCAATTGTGGATAAGCGCCGTGAAAAGGCCAACCAGAGTGAAGTCATGAACATCATCGGTGATGTAAGTGGCAAAAAGTGCATTATTCTTGATGACATCGTTGATACAGCCGGTTCACTGTGCGGTGCTGCGAAAGCCATCAAGGAACTTGGCGGAGCAACAGAAGTCTGGGCATGCGCAAGCCATGGTGTTCTCTCCGACTCGGCCGTTGAGCGTATTTCCCAAAGCTGCATAAACGAGCTCTTGCTCCTTGATACGATTCCGTATCCTGCAAACCACGAAAGATGTGACAAGATTTCCTACCTGTCAACCGCCCCGGTATTTGCGGAAACAATCAGACGAATTTACGAGGAAGTCTCCATTTCCAACATTTTTGAATAATATCAGTTGAATAATATGTTGTTTAGAAAACCTTCCGGGATTGCCTGGCTAATTGTGTTCCTTGGCAATCCCGGTCTAAAATTTGAATATACGAGGCACAACGCTGGTTTTATGGCCGCCGAAGCAATGGAAAAATGCATGGGCGTAAGCATCAGAAAAGCCAGGTTTAAGTCCCTGACGGCCGAATGCACCATCAACGGTGAAAAAGTGCTTCTGATGAAACCGCAGACCTACATGAATCTCAGCGGAGAAGCTGTCAGGCAGGCTGCTCTTTTTTATAAGATTCCCAGTGAGAATATTATAGTTGTGTCTGATGAGGTCTCTCTTCCGATAGGGAAAATCCGTGTCAGAAAAAGTGGTTCTGCCGGGGGCCATAATGGTCTCAAGAGCATAATCAGTTGTCTGGGTACGGACAATTTCCCAAGAATACGTCTTGGTGTCGGTTCCCCTCCGCATGAGGATTATGATATGAAAGACTGGGTATTATCAGTCTTCAAAGACCAGGATCTTCTGGATATGGAGCAAAGTGCAGCCAAAGCTGCCGATGCTGCCGTATCGTATATAGAATATGGCGCAGACAAAACTATGAACCTATACAACTAAGGGGGTTTAAAGCATGTCAAAAAAATGCATTGCAATGCTTCTGGCCGGCGGGCAGGGTTCAAGGCTATATGCCCTTACGCAGGATGTTGCCAAGCCGGGTGTTCCTTTCGGCGGGAAGTACAGAATAATTGACTTTCCTCTTTCAAACTGTGTTAACTCCGGAATAGATACCGTAGGTGTTCTGACACAATACCGCCCGCTTCAGCTAAACAGCTATATAGAAAATGGTCAGGCATGGGATCTTGACGTTTCTGACGGGGGTGTTTATATCCTTCCGCCCTATCAGACTGAGGGCGAAAACGGCTCCTGGTTTACCGGAACTGCAAATGCTATCTATCAGAACATCTCGTTCATAGAAAGCTATGACCCTGAAAACGTACTTATCCTGTCCGGTGATCACATCTACAAAATGGACTATGCCGACATGCTTAGGGATCATCTCGCCCACAATGCGGCTCTAACCATTGCCGTTCAGCAGGTCTCCATGGAAGAAGCCACAAGACTCGGAATAATGAATGTCGGGTCTGACGGATATGTCTGCGAATTTGAAGAAAAACCAAAACAGCCGAAAAGTGACCTTGCTTCAATGGGAATATATGTTTTCAACTGGCAGAAACTACGCCAGTACCTGATAGAAGATGAAAACAATCCCGAATCCAGCAAAGATTTCGGAAAGAATATAATACCGGCTATGCTTGCCGCAGGCGAGAAGCTTTGGCCGTACCGATTTGACGGGTACTGGCGCGACGTTGGAACAATTACATCTTTATGGGATGCAAACATGGATATGCTTTCGACAGATTTAATAAATCTCTACGATCCTTCATGGCCGATAATATCCAAGAGTCCGGTCTGCCCGCCTCACTATATTGGAGAAAGCGGAGAGATAAAGCACTCCATTATTTCCGAAGGCTGTAAAATATACGGAAAAGTTGAAAACTCCGTCCTGTCACCTATGGTAAAAGTTGAAGAAAATGCTAATGTCCTCTACAGTGTCCTCATGCCAGGTGCTGTGGTTGAAAGCGGCGCAACCGTTGAATATTCCATAATCGGTGAGAATACGGTTATCCACAGCGGTGCGCATGTTGGAGAACCGCCCGACGGAACGGATTCCTGGGGTGCTGCAACATGCGGACACAATATTGAAATCAGAAGCGGTGCCAAAATCAAAAACAACGCAATGATTTATAAAAGCGAGGAGGTTTAAGCCGTGAACGAATATCATGGATTGATTCTTGCCTACAAGGCATATCCGGAACTTGGAAACCTCGTTACAAGAAGAACCGCAGCCTCCCTCCCGGTGTGCGGGAGGTACAGACTCATAGACTTTGCCCTTTCATCTTTAAGAAATGCCGGAATAACTGACGTTGGGATAATAATGCAGCGTGACTACCAGTCTCTCCTTGATCATCTCGGGGGCGGAAAAGCCTGGGACATGAGCAAGAGAAACGGTGGTCTCAAAATGCTTCCTCCCTTTGGCTTGCCAAGCTTTCATAAAGGCGATTACAGCGGCACAATGGAAGCTCTCATCAGCGTTTCCAGTTACATAAAAGATATCCCGCAAAGCCATGTCGTTCTGATGACAGGTGAGCTTTTAGCCAATCTCGATCTCGCCGATATCATAAAATCGCACGAGGAATCCGGATGTGCAATTACAGCTGTCTGTGCCAACTACGAGCCAGACATCCCACATCACCGTTATATTGTTGACAGCAATGGCATTGTTACACAGATTCACTTCGACCGCGAAGGAAAAAGCGAAGGGCTTCCCGCGCTTGAGTGTTTTGTTATTGATAAAGAAGTACTGCTCAGTCTTATGGACAGATGCAAGTCTCTTGATCTATTCCGCTTCTCAAAAGATGCCCTGACTATGTATATGAACGACGGCGGAAAAATCAGCACTTATGTTCACAATACTTATGCCAGAATGATTCGTAACATCGAAGGCTATTATGATGCAAACATGAACCTTCTCATAGAAAATAACCGCAATGCTCTTTTCCCGAAGGACAGGCCTGTCCGCACAAAACACGCTGAAGGAGTAAGCACCTATTACTCATCTGATTCAAAAGCTGTCAACTGCCTTGTCGCCGATGACTGCATTATTGAAGGCGAAATCGAGAACTGCGTCATTTTCCCGGGAGTAAGAATAGGAAAAGGTTCAGTAGTCAAAAACAGCATTATTATGAAAGGTTCCGTGATTTGTGAAAATGTAAGTCTGGATTGCGTAATAGCAGACAAAGATACTAAATTCACATCCGGTGTAACACTGACGGGAAACAAGAGTCTTCCCATAGCGGTTCCAAAAGAAGCAATTATCTAAGGAGTTTATATAATACATGACTAGTCAGATATCCCGCGACGAAATACGCAGCGCAATTGAAGACAAACTATGTGCACTTTTCGGCACAACAAGCGATAAGGCCTCTGAAGTCGAAATATTTCAGGCAACTGCTATAGTTGTCCGTGAAATTATGAGCAGGTTCCTTGCCGCAGAGAATCCGAAGGAGCACACCAAAGAAGTGCACTATATGTCAATGGAATTTCTCATGGGCAGAAGCCTAATGAAAAATGCCTTTAACCTTGGTATAGGCGATGCACTGGTCGGTGCCCTTGAAGATATGGGCTTTAATGCAAGCGATATTTTCGAGGCGGAGCCTGACGCAGGACTTGGAAACGGTGGTCTCGGCCGTCTAGCTGCATGCTATATGGATTCAATGGCCTCCCTCGGTTATGAGGGAACAGGTTATTCCATATGCTATGAACTAGGAATCTTTAAGCAGAAGTTTTTAAATGGTCAGCAGACCGAAGTCGCCGACAACTGGCGGATAGCCAGAGACTCATGGCTTATTCCTCACTACGATGAGGCTGTTGAAGTACGTTTCGGCGGAAGAGTTGAGCCTCACTGGGACGAATTCGGGCACTATACAGCCGAGTATACGGGTCATACTTCTGTTCTGGCTGTTCCGCGTGATATGCTTATTTCGGGCTATGGCGGGAAAGAGATTAACACCCTTCGTCTTTGGGACGCGGAAAGCATCAACCAGCTTGATATGTACCTTTTTTCAGAAGGCAAGTATGTTGAGAGCATGGAAAGCCGTACGATGGCCGAAGTCATTACAAAAATACTCTATCCTGCGGATGACCATATTGAAGGAAAGCTGCTGAGGCTTAAGCAGCAGTATTTCTTTGTATCCGCATCTGCTCAGGATATAGTAAAAAAGCATATTGCCAAATGGAAGAACGTTAAAAACTTTGCCGAGCACCACGTCATTCAGATTAATGATACTCATCCGACACTGATTATACCTGAACTCATGCGTATTTTTATGGATGACTGCGGGCTTGAGTGGGATGAAGCCTGGGAAATAGTAAAGAACAGCGTTGCATATACAAACCACACCGTTATGAGTGAAGCTCTGGAGAAATGGCCGCAGAATCTCATCTCCGATCTGCTTCCGAGAATATGGGAAATCATGTGCGAAATCAACCGCCGCTGGTGTGAGTATCTCAAAGAGCAGTTTGGTGAAAGCGCTGCTGTCGGACGTAATCTAATAATCCGCGACGGGCAAGTACACATGGCTTCCATGTGCCTGGCAACATGCTTCAAGGTAAATGGTGTGTCACGTCTGCACGGCGATATCCTCATAAATGATCTTTTCAGAGACATGTACACGATCCGTCCGGACCGCTTTACATACGTTACAAACGGAATAGATCACCGTCGCTGGCTTGCCCAGATTAACCCGAGTCTTCACAGCCTTATATGCGACCTTCTCGGCAGTGACAGCTATCTTACAGATTCGGAAGAACTGATTCGTCTCAAGGATTTTGCGAACGACGAGAGTGTGCAGAAACGTATGCTTGAAATCAAGACGGAAAACAAAATCCGACTGGCTCGATTTGCAAAGAAGAATGACGATGTAGCTCTTAATACCACCTCAATTATTGACGTTCAGATAAAGCGCCTCCACGAATATAAACGTCAGATGCTGTGCGCAATGAACATCGTAAGAAACAAGATTCTTTTGCATGACAATCCCAACATGGACTTTACCCCGAGAACCTATGTTTTCGGTGCAAAATCCGCTGCAGGATATAAAACCGCTAAGAGAATAATTGAATTGCTGCTTTCCCTTCAGGCTGACCTTGAAAATGATACTATCTGCCGTGACCGCCTCAGAATCTATTTTGCAGAAAACTACCGTGTCAGTGCTGCCGAGGCAATAGTACCAGCTGCCCAGATAAGCGAACAGATATCAACCGCGGGAAAAGAAGCATCGGGTACAGGATGCATGAAACTGATGATGAACGGAGCCGTTACCATTGGAACTTTGGACGGTGCCAATGTTGAGATGTACGAACGTCTTGGAGACGAGAACATGTTCCTGTTCGGACTTCATGAAGATGAAATCCGCCAGATAAAGTCAGAAGGATATAATCCGTCAAGCATAGCCTTTTCAGATATGGAACTCAATTGCGTGCTGAATCAGATTTCCCGTGGATTCTCAGATGGCAAAAATTACAGTGATCTTGTTTCCGATTTGGTCTACGGCGGCGACCCCTATATGCTGATTGCAGATTTCCGCTCATATGCAGATTGTCAGGATGCACTTTATGAGCGAATAAAGAACAAATCCGAACTCGGTCGTCTCGAGATAATGAATGTCGCCGAAAGCGGTTATTTCTCTGCCGACAGAGCGATAAAAGAATACTCAGATAAGATATGGCATTTAGAGTAATTGTAATAGGCGGGGTTAACGTGGATATTGCCGGCATCCCATCCGGCAAGCTGATTCAGCGTGATTCCAACCCCGGAAAAATAAAACTCAGTCCCGGCGGAGTCGGAAGGAACATTGCGGAAAACCTGGTGACACTCGGTGCCGAAGTGAGTCTCGTCTGTGCAATCGGAGATGATATCTATTCTTCTATTATTACGGAGAGCTGCGAAAAAATCGGAATAGATCTTTCTCTGGCAAAGAAAGTAAAAGGCGCCGGTTCCTCTGTCTATCTCTACATCGCCGATGAAACCGGAGATATGTATGCTGCCGTCAATGATATGGATATCGTTAATGAAATTAATCCTGAGTTTCTCTCAGGTATCAAATTTGACGAATATGATGCCTGCGTCGTTGATGCAAATCTAAGCCGCGAGTGTCTCGAATTTATCTGCAGCAATGTGACGGTTCCTCTTTATGCAGACCCGGTGTCATGTGCAAAGGCTGTTCGGCTCAAAGGTCTTCATTTCACTGCCATAAAGCCCAATCTAATGGAAGGTGAAATTCTTGCTCCCTTTGAGGCTGAAAGAGTATATTTAAGTCTCGGCAAGCAGGGAATCCGGGCAATTTCTTCGGATGAAGATATCGCCATTTCTCCTGATACTGTATTATCAGCCAACACTAATGGAGCCGGAGATGCGGCAACTGCTGCTATCGTTTTTGCCGAACTCAGCGGGCTTGATTTAGAACATTCCGCCCGTTTTGCCGTCAAATACGTATCAGAAAAACTGAAATAACACGAAAAAGCAGACCCCTAGGGGTCTGCTTTTTGCAAAATATTATGGAGATTATCAGTTGTTAATTGTTAATGTAATCAACAGCTGCTAATGCCGCTACAGCTCCATCAGCGCACGCAGTTGTCAGCTGATGGACTTTTTTATGCCTGCAGTCTCCTGCGACAAAAACACCAGGAGTAAAGCAGAGACAATCCTCTTTTGAATCAGCATAGCCATTCTCATCAAGAGCAATAAGGTTTTTGAAGATGCCATTGTCGGGTTTATGTCCGATGGCAACAAACAGTCCGTCAACCGGTATTTCCCTTCCGCTGTCCAGCTTAATTCCCTTAAGTTCGCTGTCACCTATCAGCTCAGTGATAGAACTGTTTAATACGAACTCAACATTTGTTTTGCTCTCAAGTGCCTGGACCAGTTTCTGTTCTCCCCGGAACGAATCTCTTCTGTGCACAAGGTATACTTTTCTGCATTTCTCTGAAAGAAGCAGCGCATCCTGTAAAGCGGAATTTCCACCGCCGTTGACAGCCACATCGCGGTTTGCGAAAAAGGCTCCGTCACAAACAGCACAGTAGCAAACTCCGTTTCCGACAAGGTCTTCTTCCTTATCTAACCCGAGCATTCTTGGCTTTGCTCCTGTCGCAATAATGACAGCCGATGACTCAAACTCTAATCCACTTTCACAGAAAACGGCAAAACCAGCGTCTGTTTTTTCAAGTGAACATACTTCCTCAAGCTCAAGTTCAGCGCCCTGTTCCATTGCCTGGGTTAAGAGCATGTCACCGATTTCATTACCGGATGCAGAAATGACTCCGGGGAAGTTTTCGACCTTTGGGCTCCATGTTATCTGTCCGCCGAATGTTCCCTTCTCAAGTACCGTAACCGCTTTACCCGCCCGAAGAGCATACACTGCAGCCGTAAGTCCCGCAGGACCACCGCCGATTATTATTATATCAGTTCTTTTCGACATATGCCTTGATAGCTCCGGCACCCGCTATTTTTTCAAACCCGCCTTTGCCGTCTGTCACAATAAGCGTCGGTGCCTGCTTTACACCATAGCTGAGAGCAAGTTCCGCATTTTCATCAGCAAAGAGCTTTTCATACTTAAATCCGGCCTTGTCCATATATGAACATGCTATCTTGCAGTTCGGGCATGTCGGTGTAGCAAAAAGTATTGCCTTCTTTTCCTCATCCTTAATGCTTTCTATTTGTGAAGCAAGATTATCCTTTGCTTTTTTTAGTTTCTCGGTAGCTATTCCGTCATCAAGAGGCCCTTCATGTGTAAGTTTGGACGTCTCAATATTATATTCCTTACGCTGCTTGAACTCCTGTGTCTTTCCGACATTCCAGTTCTGTACCGGACGGTAATATCCGGTGATACGTGAATATACTTCAGCCGGTTCTCCGCATTCGGGGCAGGTAAACTGTTCGCCGGTAAGATAACCGTGATTCTTGCAAACCGAATATGTCGGGGACATTGTGTAGTATGGAAGCTTATAGTTTTCTGCTATCTTTCTGACCAGATTCGCGGCAGCCTTCCATGATGGAAGCTTTTCGCCTAAAAACGCGTGGAACACTGTTCCCGATGTATATCTGGTCTGAAGATCATCCTGAATATCCAGTGCAGCAAATATATCATCAGTGTAGTTGACCGGAAGGTGAGATGAGTTCGTGTAGTATGGAGTTCCGCCGGGTTCTGCCGCAGTGATAATATCCGGGTATGCTTCAACATCGTGGCGAGCAAGTCTGTACGATGTTGACTCTGCAGGAGTAGCTTCAAGATTGAACAAATCGCCATAGAGTTCCTGATAGTCACTGAGTCTTTCTCTCATATGGTCAAGAACCTGCTTTGTGAACTCCTGGCACTTCGGGTCGGTCATATCCGCCTGAATCCATTTGGCATTGAGGCCTGCTTCATTCATACCAACAAGTCCGATTGTTGAGAAGTGGTTTGCAAAGGTTCCGAGGTAGTACTTCGTATACGGATACAGTCCTGCGTCTAACAGGCGTGTAATAACCTTACGCTTTACATCAAGTGAACGTGCAGCAATATCCATGAGTTTGTCAAGGCGCTTGTAGAAGTCAGCCTCATCAGATGCAAGATATGCTATTCTTGGCATATTAATTGTTACAACTCCGATAGATCCGGTGCTTTCACCGCTTCCGAAGAATCCGCCGCTCTTCTTTCTCAGCTCTCTAAGATCCAGTCTGAGACGGCAGCACATTGAACGAACATCACTCGGCTCCATATCTGAGTTGATATAGTTGGAGAAATATGGCGTGCCGTACTTTGCTGTCATTTCAAACAGCAGCTTGTTGTTTTCAGTCTCTGACCAGTCAAAGTCGCGTGTAATGGAGTATGTGGGTATCGGATACTGGAATCCGCGTCCGTTTGCATCGCCCTCTATCATAATTTCGATAAAGGCCTTATTGACCATATCCATTTCCTTCTTGCAGTCGCCGTATGTGAAATCCATCTCCTTGCCGCCGACAATAGCAGGAAGGTTTGCAAGGTCTGCAGGAACAGTCCAGTCAAGAGTAATATTTGAAAAAGGTGCCTGTGTTCCCCAGCGAGAAGGTGTGTTTACGCCGAAAATAAAGCTCTGAATGCACTGTTTCACTTCTTTCTGTGTCAGGTTGTCAACCTTAACAAAAGGTGCAAGATAGGTATCAAAAGAAGAGAAAGCCTGTGCGCCAGCCCACTCATTCTGCATGATTCCGAGGAAGTTTACCATCTGATTGCACAGAGTAGACAGATGGGATGCCGGAGAAGAATTGGTTTTTCCCGGTATTCCGAGTCCCTCTTTTATTAGCTGCTTGAGCGACCAACCTGCGCAGTAACCTGTGAGCATGGATAAATCATGTATATGTAGATCACAGTTGCGGTGTGCGTTTGCGATTTCCTCGTCGTATACTTCGCTGAGCCAGTAGTTTGCGGTTATGGCTCCGGAATTTGAAAGAATAAGTCCACCGACTGAATATGTAACAGTAGAATTTTCCTTTACACGCCAGTCCTCGATATTCAGGTACTTTTCAACCGTATCCTTGTAATCCAGATACGCACTTTTTGCATTACGCAGTTTTTCACGGTTTTTACGGTAAAGGATATATGCCTTGGCAACCTGCTCGTATCCTCCGCGGGAGAGAACTGCTTCGACGCTGTCCTGAATGTCTTCAACGCTTATCGATCCGTTTTTTATCTTCGGCTGAAAATCTGCCGTCGTCTTTAGAGCAAGAAAATCTATGACGCTGGCATTATACTCAGTATCTGTAGCCTCAAATGCCTTTCTGATAGCTGTTGCTATCTTAGTAATATCAAAATCAACGACTTTGCCGTCTCGTTTTGTAACCTGATTGTACATAGTATTTTGTCTCCTTTAGACGCCACGAACCGCAACCGTGGGTATTATTTTCTTTAATATTAGTTCGAGCTCATGCATTTCTTTTTCGTCAAATGCACTGAGCCCGTCAATTGCTATTACGTCGCCTGAGTCTTTAAACTGCTGCAGGTAGTATTCCTTTGCTCCGTATATCCACTGCGCCGCTTCTTCGAGGCTTTGCTGTGTATGGAGGCCTTTAACTACTGTTGTCCTGAATTCGTAGTCAATAACCCCCGAAAGCAGATAGTCCTTTGACTGCTCAATTGGTTTTAAATCTATATTGTCCAGTCCCGCTGTTTTTGCATAAAGTGCGGGGCTGTTTTTTATGTCCATTGCTACACGGTCAACTAGTCCCTCACTCACAAGTTTTTCCAGCAGATCCGGTCTAGTCCCGTTGTGGTCAAGTTTTACGGAATAACCCATATCCTTGATTTTTTTGAGAAACTCACCTATGTCATTGTGAATCAGCGGTTCTCCTCCGGTTATGGCAACCCCGTCGAGTATACCTATTCTTTTTTTCAGAAACTCAAGGACTTCGTCCTCTGTAGTGTCGTGGAAAATATTTTCAGGAACAACGAGCGGCGCGTTTTGGCATAAGGGGCACCTGAAATTGCATCCGGGAGTAAAGATGGTGCATGCAACCTTCCCGGGATAATCCAGTAATGTCAGTTTTTGAAGTCCACTTACAATCATAGCCAAATCATCATAATATCTCCCTTGTCCTATGTCAACATAATAAACACTAGATTTTGTATTTTTATCAGATTGTAACCAATTTTGACACAAAATGTTGTGGTCACAGTTTTCATTGAGATTGTATTGACATCAGTTGGCGAAGCGAATAGCCTTCCTGTCGTTGGAATAAAAAAGCAGAAGCACTGGCTATTTCAATGCTCCTGCTTTGTAGGTTAAATACAAAAAATATTAACTTGATACAGGCAATTTGAAACCTGTTAGTTGGCTCTGGTCATCTTGTTCTTGCTTTCTTTATACTGCGTAACAAGAGGTACCATTTCCTCTATGCATGATGAAGTATCCAGACCATACCACTCCGATTTTGACCCTGCAAGTTTTCTGATAATGTATTTTATATTCAGAATAAACTCATCACCCGAAGAAAGATCTGTTTTGGATGTGAATGTCTTATGGATTGTGCAGAATTTGAAGGTACCGACCGTAAGATTGTCATAAATGGAGTATTTCTTATCTTGAAGCGGCATTTCTCCTGTCTTCTGTAGGTCCTTAACTATCTGTCTTAGATATACGTTGACCTTTGTGCTTTGTCTGAATCCCAGATTAAGCTGTACTCCGAAAACAAAGTCTGTTCCGTATGTGTCAACCTTATATTCAAGCGTGTACGGCTCGTTGAGGATATTTACATTTACAAGCCAGTAAGCATCCGCACGCTTCTGGTCTTTGTCGAGTATCGAATACAAGACATCTCTGTCTATCATTTCCATGTCAGGACTGCAGTCAATATATACCAGGTTATTTGCAATAAGCGGTACATCTTTATCCTTGTGCAGTTTCTCTAGCTTTGGAATGTAATCTCTCAGTTTCAGTCGAAGATTATATCCGCTCTCAATCTGTGTTCCTCTGTACCAGACGATTTCAATAAACAGAAGTAGCAGCGTGAGAATTGCAGTAATATATCCTCCAGCCGTAAACTTTCCAAGGCTTGAAATGAAGAATACACTCTCCAGCACACCAAATGCAAGCAGTACCAAAACACTCAGTACAACCTTTTTCTTTACTTTCATTAAATAGATTGAAAGCAAAAGGGTTGTCATCAGCATAGTTAGGGTAATGGCAAGTCCGTAAGCCGACTCGATTCTTGCCCCTGAGCGGAAATAAAGTACGACCAAGCAGCATCCTACCCACATGATACTGTTCACCGTTCCTATGTACAACTGTCCCTTTGTTTCTGAAGGATACTGAATTTCCAGATGCGGGAAGAGGTCAAGATGTATGGCTTCTGATACAAGAGTATATGACCCAGTAATAAGTGCCTGAGATGCAATAACAGCCGCAAGCGCACCTATAATAACCGCAAATGGACGGAAAACTTCAGGAAGCATCATGTAAAACGGGTTCAAGTCTTCTATTCCAAGCAGTCCAGCATTAGACGCATTGTTAACAATCCATGCTCCCTGGCCAAGATAATTCAGTATCAGGCATATCTTTACAAACGGCCAGCTGATATAAATATTATCTCTTCCGACATGTCCCATATCTGAGTAGAGTGCTTCTGCACCGGTAGTGGCTAGAAATACACTTCCAAGTATCATAAAACCAGCCTTGTTGTACGGGCTAAGCAAAACCTTAATAGCGTAAATAGGATTAAATGCCTTCAGTACCGACGGAAGTGACACAATATTGAAAACACCTCCGATGCCAAGGAAGCTGAACCAGACCAGCATAACCGGTCCGAATGCGCTTCCAATTTTGCTTGTTCCGGTGTGCTGCAGGGCAAACAGCGTAGAGATAATAATCAAAGTGATGATAACGACTTTAGCCTGTCCGCTTCCGAGGAGTCTGTTCATAACTTCTATGCTTCTAAGACCTTCAACCGCAGTTGTAACAGTAACAGCAGGAGTGAGCAGTCCGTCAGCCAAAAGTGCAGCTCCACCAAGCATTGCAGGAACAATCATCCATTTCCCATAATCCTTTACGAGTGCATACAGTGAAAAAATGCCACCTTCACCATGGTTATCTGCCTTCATGGCAAGAAGAACGTACTTGATGGTCGTCAGAAGTGTTATTGTCCATATTACAAGTGACAGTGAACCTATAATAAATTCCTCGTTAACATTGCCAATTCCGCCATTTCCTTCCATTATGGATTTCATAACGTACATCGGCGATGTGCCTATGTCTCCGTAAACTATTCCGATTGTAACAAGAAGCATTGCAAATCTTGTTTTTTCTGATCTCTCTTTTCTCATATTACCCTTTCAAATCTCCAAAAAAAGCAGCCGTTCGAAGTTGAACGGCTGAAACTATTACATGGATGATAATCCAAGCTTCCTCTGCCTGACGAGATTAGCTGACGGGTTAGGAGGAGGACTCCTTCCGTAAGTAATTACGGATTTACCCCAAAGTTGGTTCTCCCGCTGCCCTTGCTAGGGCACTCAACATTTTTTGCATGTGAATATTAACACAAACTTAACACCATATCAATAATATTTTTAGGCGCAGTGCTTTCATTTTGTATTATCTTTTCTGCAGTATCTTTTGATAAATTCCTTTATCTTCTTTTCATATCCTTCCGGCTCAAGAAAATAGCATTCCATATGATCTGCATTATCTACAAAAAAGCAGTCTTTTTCGCTCCTGCAGTTTGTGTACATCTCAAGTCCCATTGAAAAAGGAACCTTTTTGTCCATCTTTCCGTGAGCAAAGAGAATAGGTGTCTTTTCTCTTCTAAGGTGCGGTCTCACGTCAGTATCCTTAATGTCATATCCGGCAATTTTCTTGTTAATCCAGCGTATCGGTTCATAAAGTATCCCAAGCTGATTTCTCAGAAAATCTCCGGCAGCCGTAAAGCCGCAGTCGTCTATGATGAACCTGACATTATCCGGAACCTCATCACTCATTCTTATTACTGAAGCCCCTCCAAGCGAGAAGCCATGCATAATAA